>CAJIAY010000067.1_pt1 | contig 19607 bp, 17 predicted proteins | sample 9199221 | NCBI WGS metagenome assembly CAJIAY01 (sample SAMEA7708283, study PRJEB35096) | sediment metagenome | biome: marine neritic benthic zone biome [ENVO:01000025]; feature: sediment [ENVO:00002007]; material: shallow marine sediment [ENVO:03000034] sea grass bed [ENVO_01000059] ...
CTGTGGCGTCCAACCGACAAAGTTGATGGTAAACCCCGGGTTGACATACAGCACCTTGCGCCCTGTTTCCGGATGGCGGATCACCACCGGGTGCGCCACGCGCCCGATTTCGTCCGTGCCGCCGATGTAGCGGGCCAGGTCGGTATTCTGGTAGTAGCCCTTCTCGCCGTACACGTGCTCGTTGCAATGCACGGCCTCGAGCGACTCCAGCGTTTTCTGCAGTCCGGGAGACAGGTCGGCGTAGACCTTGGCAAGGTCGGCGTAGCAGGTATCCCCGCCACTCTGCGGCAACTCCCGCGCTACCAGGATGGATCCCATCGCGGGCTCCCGGTCATAGGAGTGGTCCGTATGCCAGCCGCCGCCGAGATTGGTCTCCTGGTCGGGGTCCTTGCGCACCACGCCGATTTCCGGGAACTCCTCGACGCGGGAGAAGAACTTGTTTTCCACCAGCTCACCGAAGCGGCGTGCAAAGCGCAGGTGTTCAGCCGGCGGTAACGCCTGGTCGCGGAAAAACAGGGCGCCGTAGTTGGCGAAATGCGCACGCAGTTCCTCGATGTCGGCGTCGGACAGCTCTGCGAGCTGGACGCCCTCGACGAGCATGCCGCAGCCTTCGGAATAGGGTTTCAAGTGCATGGTCGCGCCTCCCGGCCGGACACTTTAACGGATTTTCGCCGTGGGCAGGCTGTGAAACCTAGTTAACGTTAGCGCAGATCGCGTATATGGTGCCGGCGGCGCTGAAGGTTGCCCCGGTAGTCTGGTAGCGGACCAGCCAGCCTGCGCCGCCGTTCTGGGGTGCGCTGCTCTGGAGGAACCACGAGTTGTCCACGAGGGTTGCGCCACCCCCGACCGCCCTCTTGCCGCCGGGACAGTTGATCGAGACGAGGAACCCGTTGCTGTTAGCCACCGCGAAGCCGTCCTGGACGATCTGGTAGCCGACCACGGACTGCGGGTAGAAATAGCCCTGGATATCGATGACCACGTGTTCGTCGGTCTTCCTCGCCAGCACCGCCAGCTCGCCGTCCGAGGGGCAATTGTCACCGGAGCAAATGGTCGCGTTGGTCGTGTTGCCGATGGTCTGGCCGAGGGCGAAGTTGACTGTGGAGCCCGACCCGGCAGGCGGCGCAGGCTGTTCTGACGGGTAGGCCGAGAGAACGCCCTTGTCGCTGGAACTCTGCGCCGGCACCGCGAGGATATAGGCGGAGACCGCTACCGGCCGCTGCCCCTCCCTGGGGTTGGGGCAATTGACCAGCCCCCCCTGCGCGGCCAGGTCGCCCGAATTGCCGTGGACCTTGAAGTTGCGGGAAGTATCCGCCCTGACCACACCCTGGGTGGACTGCCGGGTGTCGGCAACCCGGCAGGGCTCCACCGCGACATAAACCAGTTCGTCCTGGGCCTGCGCCCAACTGGCGCCCGCGCTGATTGCGCTCACCGTCAAGGCGAGTAATGCCGATTTCTTCATGGAGCGTCCCCGACTCGCTATCGTTGTTTGCGATCTATCTTCTGCCGTGGCCCACGGTCTGTCAATGACACCGGGTCGTCCCAGCCCGGCACGCCGCGCATGTCAGGCAGTTCATGGGTGATATCCCTGTGACAGTCGCCATAGGATGTGTGTCAATAATGGCTCTGTCGCATTAACTTTTTGCGACAGTGTCCCTGTATAATTCCGCCATGCTCGATCCCCTCATCATCCTGATCGCGCTGGTATGCGGGTTTGCCAGCCGCGCCCTCGGCCTGCCCGCGCTGATCGGCTACCTCGCCGCCGGGTTCGTGCTCAACGAATTCGATATCGAACCCGGGACGCTGCTGGAGTCGCTGGCCAATGTCGGGATCACCCTGCTGCTGTTCACCATCGGCCTGAAGCTGGAGCCGGCCGAGCTGCTCAAGCCCCGCGTCTGGGGCACCACCTTCCTGCACATGGGCATTATGCAGCTGTTCTTCCTGTCGCTGCTGCTGGTTGCCAATGCCATGATCCCGGAACTGGGCCTCGACTCGACAGCCGCCGTCATCATTGCCTTTGCCCTCACCTTCTCGAGTACCATATTCGTCATCCAGGTGATGCAGGACAAGGGCGAAATGTCCTCCCGCCATGCCACGCAGGCCATCGGGATCCTGCTGATACAGGACCTGGCAGCCGTGATCTTCCTGGTGACGTCGAAGGGCGAGCTGCCGCAGCCTGAGGCTTTGTTCCTCCTGGTCCTGTGGCCGCTGCGACGCGTCATCCTGAACCTGCTGACCCGCGCGGGCCACGGGGAACTCTTCACCCTGTTCGGGTTCGCGCTGGCGCTGGGTGGCGCACAGGTGTTCGAGCTGGTCGGCATCAAGGGCGCTCTCGGGGCGCTCGTGGTCGGCGCATTCCTGGCAGGAACGCAGAAGAGCAAGGACCTGTCCCGGCGCCTGATACAGTTCAAGGACCTGTTCCTGGTCGGCTTCTTCCTCAGTATCGGCCTGGGTGGCTGGCCTGCCGAGGGAGTCTTGATCGTGGCACTGGTGCTGGGCGCGCTGGCAGTCATCAAGCCGCTCCTCTATTTCCCGATTATGACCATGCTGCACACGCCGCCGCGTACCGCCCTGCTCACGGCGACCGCGATGGGCAATTACAGCGAATTCGGCCTGGTGGTCATCGTCGTCGCGGCCAATGTCGGCTGGGTGGACCCGGAGTGGGGTAGCGCGGTTTCACTCGCCATCGCGGCAAGCTTCCTGATTTCCTCGGCGCTGAACCTGCGCGCACACGACCTGTACCGGCGCTACCACACGTTCTGGCTGCGTTTCGAGACCTCGCGGGTCTCCGGGAAAAAACCGGATACCAGCGGCGCCCGCGTCATCGTCCTCGGCATGGGCAACATCGGCACCGGCGCCTTCGATGTCATCGCGGAGAAATACGGTCACGCCGTGATGGGGATCGACATCAACGCAGTGAGAATTGCGGAACACGCCCGGGTTCACCGGCGGGTGGTCAACGCGGACGCCAGTGACCCGGATTTCTGGCACGGAGTGAATCTGGAGGAGGTTGAACTGGTGCTGCTCGCCCTTACCAATCACGAGGAGAACATGCTTGTCGCCACACTGCTGCGCAATATGGACTACCAGGGCCAGGTGGCCGCGGTCGTTCGCTTTGGCGAGGAGGGAGAGGAATTCGAGGCCCACGGCTTCACCGCCTTTAATCTCTACAAACATGCGGGCGCCGGGTTCGCGGCCCACGCCGCCGAGTACCTGTCCCCTGCAAACAGCGAGCGGCCGCCAGCACCCGACCGCAAGGACCCCGGTGCGGCCTCCGCCACCTGAGCCGATGCCAGCCTGATGAATATCGATACCGAAACGATTCGCCGACTGCGCGACGGCCTGATCCAGCGAGGGGCCGGCGATGGCGAGCCGGCGGCGAGGCTGCCCGAGGCTTATCAGCAGGCCGTGCTCGAGCGCTTTGCGCCCTTCGCGGAGACCATGTTCCTGATGATGCAGATCGATGGCCACACGGACGGTGCCGAGCTGGAGGCCATACGGGGCGCCATGAAAGTACTCACCGACGGCGCTCTCGGCCACGCGGTACTGGATGACATCTTCGATCAATCCGCGCGCGAGGTCGCGAGACAGGGCGTGGAGGCGAGGCTACAGGCAGTCGGCGCGCGTCTGTCCGTCGACCGGGCCGACCGGGAAACCGCCTTTTCGCTGGCGGCCGCCGTGGCGCTCGCCGACAACAGGCTCGAGGATGTAGAGCTTACCCTGATAGGCTCCATCGCGGAGTGGTACGGTATCTCGGGCAAGCGCAGCCGGGAAATTCTGGAGGACCTTTAACGGCCTGCGCCTACCCGCCGGACTCGGCGACCAGCACTTCCTCGACGACCAGGTCGTCCTCGCTGATAACCATGCGCACGTGGTGCCGGAACACGTCCCCCTCTCCCGCGAAGATGCGCGGGACCCGCGCCGCGTTGATGTAAAGCGTGTCATCCTCCATCACCTGCCAGGGGCGCTCCCTGCCCTGCTTGGTGCGCAGGTGCATGTGCCCGGCGATGACCGCCAACACCCGCCTGCCGGTGGACCTCGCGTGACGGATGGCATGGGCGAGGTCCGGATCGCCCCAGTCGCCGCCCCCCTCGCGGAAATCACAGCCCCACATATCGTGCTCGCGGTCGCCGAGCCCATGGGGGCCGTTGTGGGACAGGAAGATAATCTCCTCCTCGGCGGCGTCGACCAGTTCGCACAGCCTCGCTGCCGAGTCGTCGAGGCTGCTGATCGAGTAGGTCTCGGCCATGAACTCGGGAAAGGACAGTGCGGGGCCGCCCATGCTGTGTGGTCGGCCCGAGATCAGGCTCACCACACGAGTGCCCGCCCGGATGCGATGTTCGCTGTAGCCGCACAGGCTGATCCCATGACTATCCCCCGCCAGGTCGTCGGTCAGCGACAGCAGCTGGTCGAGGCCGCGCTGGTGGGTCAGCTCCGCGGCGAGTCGCGCTATGTCGCTGGTATCGTTGTTGCCCGGCATCACCAGGCTGGGCCGGGCTAGTCGCGCCATCAGCCGCGCCATCCTGAGGCTGCTGTCCTGGGTGCCGCCGCCGAGGTCACCGGTAAAAAACAGGAGGTCGTAATCGGTGGCCGCAAACTGCAGGAGGTCGACGGTATCCCAATAGGTATGCAGATCCCCGATCACTCCGAAACGAAAAACACCGTCCTTCGAGGGGATTATGGGGCTCATATTACCGGCCTACCCGCGACAGCAGTTTCGGATGCTGCTCGATATAGTCGCGCAGCGCGGACGCCGCGATCCGGTGCCCTTTTGCGTTGGGGTGCCAGAGGTCGTGGCCGGGGTTGCGGGGGAAAGCCAGTTCCGCCGGAGCGTACGGTCGGTACGCATCGAGCAGGTCCAGGGTATACAGGCCCTCGCCGTCCGCGGCCTCTCCCAGTTGCCTGTGCAACGCTTCGAGGGAATAGCTGTCGTAACTCCCATTCTCCTCGATGATCGGGTGGATCACGAAGATCACCGGGACATCATCACCGCCTGTCAAGCCGGCTATCCGACCGATGTTGGCCTCCACCTCACTCCAGTAGGCACAGTGCAGCAACTCGTGGTACTCCCTGCTACAGCCGCTCGCCCGAAACTTCTCCGCGATCTTGAACAGGCTGTCCAGCACGAAGTGCAGGGAGTGGAACCGGGGCCTGTAGAAGTAATCGCCCACCTGTCCACTCGCGCTGCGGTAAATGGGGTGGGCGGGGTCATTCAGCACGTAGCTCCAGATGACCAGGTCCGGTGAGTACCTGAATGCCTCATGCTCCAACAGAAACAGCTCCTGCGATGTGGAATAGCCCGCCTGCACCAGCAGGATGACCTCCACCTTGTTTTGCCCGGCCTGCCTGGAGCGATTGAGTTCCCTCTCGAGCTGCTTGCCGAAAGACTGGTCGAGCGCCAGGCGATGACCGTCGGCAACCGAGTCCCCGATCACCACGATTCTTGAGACGCCCTCTTCCTTGTCGTAGGCATATTCGTAGTCGCGGTAGCCGTGGGAGTTGGCACCGCACTTATTGGGTATCCGGGTATAAATCAGTTCGGGATGTTCCGAGTGGGTGGTGCAGAGAATGCTGCCCGCCTTCTTCTCCGCCAGCAGTTCGTGCTGTCTTTCGTAGAGCATGGTAAACAGGAACTCGGCGGCGGCGAGGCAGAGCAATATCGAGACGAGGGAAAGGGCCGCTCCCGCAAGCACACCTTGCCACCGGCTAGCGCCTACCACGGCGTGACACCCGCTTGAGTTTCCCTCTCGCTTTCAGTAAGAAACATCCGCCGCTGTTTACCCGGTACCCATTGAAGCACTCTCCATGCTACATCTACCAATCGAAGTTGATGAAAATTTACCTTAACAAATGTCACATGAGTAGCAACAGCCGGCGATCTGTCGCCCCACGTGGGGTATCATACCTGCAGGATCAAAACAAAAAGAAGTACGCGGTGGTCGGCCTGCCCGACCGGGGCAGGTGAAGAGCCGGCACCGACGCAAACCGGTGCCGGCCGCATCGCAGGGCGGGGCTCAACGTGAAACCAGAACCATGGATGTCGGCAAGGAACGTCAGTACGCTGATGGCGGGGGCCCTCATTGCCAACGCCCTGCTGTTTCCTGCGATCACCCTCTACCTGGGCAATAGCGACCGCTTCGGCATCCCGTTCTTCCCGGCACTGGAGCTGGTCATCATCATCTCGGTGTTGCTTCTGCTCTCGGCATTCGTTGTCCTCGGACGCCTGGATACAAGACGACAGAAATCCGCGGGCATCGCATTCGCCATATTCAGCCTGCTCTTCTGGGTGCAGGGTAACTTCCTGGTCTGGGACTACGGCTCGCTGGACGGGCGCGGCATCAACTGGCGCGACTTCCAGGACAAGTCGATCATCGACATCGCCATCTGGCTGGCACTGGCCGTCGTCCTCGTCAAGCTGTCGCAAAAGCGCGATCGGCTGGTGGTGGAGGTTGCCGCAGTGATATTCGCGCTGCAGCTTGCCGCGGCGGCCTACAACCTCGTGGCCGCCTCACCGAAACTCTTCCATGACGACAGGGCGCACGAGCCCCCGGATATGTCGCAGCTGACGGGCTTCCATGCCCACGACAACGTACTGCACATCGTCACGGACGGGTTCCAGGCGGATGTCTTCGAGGCAGTGATCGGGGTTCCGGAACTGGAGGACATCTACAACCAGGCACTCGATGGCTTCGTCTACTATCGGGAATCGCTGGGCATATTCCCCTACACCCGGTTTTCCGTCCCGGGATTCCTGTCGGGAAGGGTATACGCCAACGACCAGGCCAAGGACGATTTCATCGACGAGGTACTGCAGGGCAGGACGATCATATCGACAGCGCGGGATGAGGGCTTCGACACCGATCTCATCGTGGCCGGCAGTTACTGGCTCAAACGCTACGCCCGTCTGCCCCACACACACGTCCACAGGATCGGGAACACACCCGGAATCAACAGCGCGTTCGCCGATTCGGCCCTGCTGTTCGACCTCGCCCTGTTTCGCGTGACGCCCGGTGCGCTGAAGATCCTCGTCTATAACAACCAGAAATGGCTTGCGTCGCAGGTATTCTCGCCCGGGGAGGAATTCCAGTTCACTTACTTTCGCCACACCTACCTGCTGGAGATGCTCACGGGGCAAATGCACAAGACGAGGGAAAAGCCGGTCTACAAGTACCTGCACGTCCTCAACACCCATAACCCGATGGTGGTCGGCGAGGACTGCATGTTCAAGGGCCAGCCTTCCCCCGCGTTTTCACGCTACTCACTCACGATACAGTCAAAGTGCACCATGGATACCCTCGCGCGACTGTTTGACAGGATGAAGGTGCTGGGCATTTACGACGGGACTACGATCATCATTCACGGCGACCATGGCGGCTGGATCGGCACCCGCAGGCAGGGGCCGGACATCATCCTCGAGGACGGCAGCGTCGCGCCGCCCTGGGTGAAGTCACTGGCATCTCCCCTCATTGCGATCAAGGTGCCCGGCGCAAGGGGTCCGATCAGGACATCCGGCGTACCGGCTTCACTACTCGACCTGCCCGACACGATCGCGGACATCATGGGCTGGCCCGGGAATTTCGGCCACGCCAGCCTGGTGCGTCTCGCAGAGGATGTAGAAAGAACCCGTTACTTCCGCTTTTACGGCTGGCAGGAAAACGCATGGCGGGCCCGTCATGCCCCGCCGATACTGGAGTTCTCCATCCGGGACAGCCACTATGAAGGGGCATGGACCCATAACCGCCTGATTCTTCCACCCGCAGGGGAGTAGATCGCAAAGCGCAGCGCCCGGGCGCCTGCCACCGGCGGGCCGCGTCCCCAATTGAGCTTTCCCCGACAGGGGCATACCATGTGCGCAAGGTTTATGGCGGAGGGAGAAGTACGATGAAGCCCGGGCAAACAGAGACGCTGGACCAGTACAGGCAACAGCAGGGCCGGTATGCCCTGACACCGGAACTGTCGCCGCGGCAGGAACTTGCTCTGCTGTGCCAGGCGCTGTTCGCCGAGGGCTACGACGACCATATCGCCGGGCACATCTCCTACCGACAGCCGGACGGCACATTGCTCATCAACCCCTGGGAACTGGCCTGGGACGAGATCACCGCCTCAGACATCATCCGCATCGACCTCGACGGGAATGTCATTGAGGGTGAGTGGAACGTCACGCCGGCTAACCTGCTGCACCGCGCCATCCACGCGGAGCGAGCGGATGCCAACGTCATCATCCACAACCACCCGCACTACGCCAGTGTCTGGGCCAACAAGCATGAAGTGCCGAAGACCTTCGACCAGACGGGCGCGAATATGAACGGCGAGATCAAACTCTACAACGAGTACGAGGGTACGCTGCACCAGGAGGAACAGTGCGCGACCGCCGCCAGGGAACTGGGGGACGCCAAGTGGGCGCTGCTCGCCAACCACGGGGTACTGGTCATCGGTCGCGATATTCGCCAGGCCCACATACGCGCGGTCACCCTCGAGTGGCGCTGCAGGCAGGCCTGGATGGTGGAAGCCATCGGTGGCGGTATTCCAATGCCCGAGGACCAGGCCGATCACCTCGGCGGACTGATCGACGAGTTCGGGCTCCCCTTCATGTGGGAGGCGATGGTCAGGCGCGTTATTCGCCAGTACCCGCAGGTTATGGAATAAGGCCTCAGGCGCCCTAAAGCATGCAGCCGGGGGGCGGATCCAGCCGGTAGATGTCACCGGTGTTCAACTCAGCCACGTAGAGATCGCGGTCGATGTCCTCGCCGAATGTCGAGACGTTGGACAACTCACCCTCCGGTAGCACCACGCGCTCCGTAAGATTACCCGGCGTGCCGCTCAAGGCACGAATACTCGACTGGCAAAAATCCGAGAAAAAGTATTCGCCCTGAAACAGCAAGGTCGATGTGCTGCGGAACACGCGCCCGCCGGTAATCGAGCAACCCCGGTTGCGGCCATACTCGTAAACGGGCGGCAGGTACTCCAGGTTACAACCGCTGGTGTTGTAGGGTGCCGTACCCTCGTAACAGCGCCACCCCAGGTTGAGTCCCCCGCTGCCGCCGGCGGGCAGGTAGTTGATCTCTTCGCGATTGTTCTGGCCGACATCGGCGATCCACATGGCACCCGTGACCGGATCGAACGCGAAACGCCAGGGGTTGCGCAGTCCAAGCGCAAAAACCTCGTCACAGCCGGCCCCGCCCGGACCATCGTTGAACGCGTTACCCGGTGGAATACTGAAGTTGCTGTTGCCGGATGCGTCGCAGTCCGGCTGCGTGCCGGCGACGGGGGGCGTATCGACGTCAATGCGCAGCATCTTGCCCAGCAGCGTCGCGGTGTCCTGGCCGGCATCCGCCGGATCGCCGGCGCCGCCACCGTCCCCGGAAGCAATGTGCAGGTAGCCATTCGGTCCGAAGTGAATGTCGCCGGCGTTGTGATTCGTGCGGGGCTGGGAGAACTCCAACAGCACCTGTTCGCTGCCCGGGTCGGCAATATCCGGGTTGCCGGTGACCGTAAAGCGGGACACCCTGCTGCGGTCGCCGTTCCCTTCCGGCTCCGGGGTGTAGTACACGTAGAAATAGCCGTTGCTCGCGTAGTCGGGGTGGAAGGCGAGGCCGAGCAGTCCCATCTCCCCGGCGCGGTTCTACCCTGGCGCGTATGTCCAGGAAAGGCTGGGATACCACGGCCCCGTCTTCCTCGACAATGCGGATCGTGCCCGCACGCTCCACCACGAAGAGGCGTTCATCACCGGCATTCTCGATCACGACCGGACTGCTGAGCCCGCTTGCAAACAGCGTGGCACTCACCTGGCCGATGCCCGGTCCAGGCGGCGGGGGCGGATCCTCGAAACCGTTGGCGATGGTCAGTTCCAGGCTGGCGGTGGTCACCGCGTCGCCCTGCAGGTCCAGGCCGCCATTGCTGGAATTGCCCGCCGCATAGAGGTTGACGACCGCATCGTAGTTGGGCGCCGTGTAGCGAAAGTCAAAGGTCACGATGCCGCCGCTGATACCCTTGGGACCCGTGTGGGTCAGTTCGCCCTGCATCTGCTGCAGGTCGGCCCCGTCGGGCAGCAGTAAGCCGGCACCATCCTGTGCGGAAATCCCGACCCCCGCCGTCTGCGCCGCGCCCCCGATCATGGTGACCGTAAAGTCGTGGGTGGTGCCCGCGTCTATCACCTGTGGGCCGGTGATGACCATGGCGGCGTTGGCGGCGCCGTCGGGTGCATGACACACACTGCAGGTGGCACCCGCGTTGGTGGACGGGTCGCCGGAGAATCCGCTGCGCCCCCCGGCGCTGGCCTGCACCGGGACGGCCTGGCCCATCGCCAGGCCGAGGAGCACCAGGAAGGCGATGACCCGGGATGGCAATCCCGTCGCGGTTTCATAGGCCTCTCCACCAGCGCCTGACGCTGGCAAAAACAGCTTCCGGAGCACCATGCCGCACCTCTCGCATTCCCGGTCGAACTCCCCGCAGTATACCGCCGGAAGGCCGGGCGCAAAGGTCTTTCGAGGAATACCGCGCCAGTCAACGGGGGAATATCATGGGCCCGCAAGCACACGCGCTGGTAAAGCTGGCCATCAGCCCGCTCGGCACCTATCATGACTCTGTCAGCAAACTGTTTCCGCCTGAATAACGAGATAACGAGGGGAGACTCCATGCACAGGAAGTCCGCCGCGTCCTGCCTGGCCGTGTGCCTTCTTGGCGGCCAGGCCGTCGCCCAGCCCGCCGCGCTGGAGGAGGTATTCGTCTCCGCGCGCAAGATCGAGGAGACCAGCCAGACGGTACCGATCTCCATGAGCGTGCTGACGCAGGAGAAAATCCAGAGCATCAACGCCTTCGACTTTACCGAGATCGACCGGATCGTCCCGAGCCTGCAGCTGGGGGCGAACAGCCCCGCCTCCGCGACGCTGAAGATTCGCAACGTCGGCCCGGACTTTTTCGCGCTGGCCTTCCCGGCGGCCGTGGCGGTCTACGTGGACGGCGTGCCCCAGGCGCAGCCGGGCTCGGTGTTCTCCACCATGCTGGATATCGCGCGCATCGAGGTGCTGAACGGCCCCCAGGGCACCCTGTACGGCAAGAACGCGCCGGCGGGCCTCATCTCCATCTACACCAACGACCCCGCCATGAACGAGTTCGGCGGCTACCTCACCAGCAGCTACAGTTCCTGGGACACGTCCAACAACATGGCGGCGCTCGACATACCGCTGCTGGAGGACAAGCTCGCGATGCGCGTCGCGGGAATGTACGCGCGGTCGGACGGCTTCATGGACAACGCCGTACCCGGGGTAAACGAGGCCAACGGCAAGGACCACAAGGGGGGGCGCGCGAAGCTGCTGTGGCAGCCCAATGAGGACCTCGACGTACTGTTCAGCTACTACCACGCCGACCTGACCACCGACGACAACAACGACGGCTACAAGCGTGTGGTTTCCGACGACCGGGGGCTGACCAACTACACATCCAATTACGACGAGTACGAGGTGTTCAAGGGCATACCCAGTTTCTCCGACACCGAGGTCGACGACTTCAACCTCAACGTGCAGTGGGCCCTCGACGAAGTCCAGTTCACCCTGCTGGCGCAGTACCAGGATCTCGACATCTACCAGCAGCAGGACAACAGCAACTGGCGCGTGGTGCCGCCCCCGGAAGTGTCGCGGGACTATCTCGAGTTCGACCCGAAATACTACTCGGTCGAACTCAAGGCGGCGGGCGAGATCGGCGACCAAATCAACTACCTGTTCGGCGGCACGGATACCAAGGACGATACGAGTACGATCAATTTCATACAGAACATCAATATCGACGGGACTGCCGACACCGAGGCTTCGGGCATCTACACCAACTGGACCTACCGCTTCAACGAGCAGTGGGATACGAGCCTCGGCATTCGCTACAGCGATGTCGACTACGAGGCAACGGTGTTCGGCTTCATACCCGGCCTGGGGGAACTGAATACGGACTACGATAACAACTATTCGGATCCTTCCTACAGCTTCAAGCTGCGCTACTACCCCATGCCCGACGTACTGGCTTATGCCGCCGTCGACACGGCGTTCCGCTCGGGCGGCCTCAACGTGCTCGCGCCGCTGGCGGGCCAGCTGGCCGACATCTTTACGGCGGAACCCGTCTCCAGCAACCTGACCACTATCAGCCAGGACTACCTGGAATTCGACCAGGAGGACTCCATCGCCTACGAGATCGGCATGAAGGGCACCTTCCTCGAACAGCGCTTTCGCTGGAACATCTCACTGTTCTTCCAGACCTACGACGACCACCAGTACCGCACCAGTCCCTCGGACAGCGCGGTGACCTCCACTCTCTCCGGCCCACTGTCGAATCTCGCGGTCAACGTGGAGGACCTCGAAGTGTACGGTTTCGAGACCGAGGTGGACTATATCTTCGATGACAACTGGTCCGTATTCGCGACGGCCGCCTACGCCAACCCGGAGATCCAGGAATTCTCCAAGCGGATGTGCGAGGAAGGCGAGGCGGAACAAGGAACGCTGGTGTGCCCCGGCGAGAAAGGCGAGCAGCTCAATGACGAGCCCCTGTTTCACCTGCTCTCCCAGCTGCGCTACACCCGCGATATCAGCGACACCGACTGGCGATTCTTCGGCGACGTCACCGCGGAGTATTACAGCGAGCCCGACCAGGTGGTGAATACGCCGAATATCGAGGACGTCCTGACCTTCGACCTGACCGTCGGCCTCAGCGATACCGCGGGGGTCTGGTCGGTCAAGGCCTGGAGCAAGAACATCACGGACGAGACCGTGATCCTGAGCGAGGGCGTCGTGGAGAAAGCGGTGACAGGCGTGATACTCGGTTACACTGCACCGCCGCGGGCGCCGCGCTCCTTTGGCGTGACCGTCGATTACCGCTTCTAGGCCAGCTCCACCGCGACCGGGGTCGACTTGAATGCCGGTGTCTGGCTGCGCGGATCGGTGCGCCTGCCGGTCAGGACATTCGCCTCGGGGTAGTAGGCCATGAGGTTGCCGGGCGGCAAATCGAACTCGCGGACTTCGAGGCCGCACAGCTCCCCCTGTTCCGAGCGCAGCGTGACACGCCGGCCGGGGCCGATACCCAGCGACAACATGTCCCCCAGCGCCATGAAGACGACCCGGCGGTGCTCCGCACCGCGGTAGCTGTCGTTCTCCTCGTAGATGATCGAGTTGAACTGCCCCTCGCTGCGCACGCTCATCAGCAGGAAGGGATACGCTGACTCGACATTGCGCCTGTCCGCCGCGCCATGCGCGACGAACGCGGCACGCCCGGAATCGGTCTTGAAATCGGGCCGGTGCAACAGTCGCCGCCTCACGTGGAACTCTTTCTTCGCCACGCCGATATCCGCGAGCTGCTCCATGCCGGGTACGGTCTTGGCGATCGCCTGGCGGATCGTATCGTGGGCGCGGAACACCGAGAAATCGAAGGTGCTGGCGGGAACCATCCGGTCGGCAAGCTCACAGAGAATCTCGACTTCCGGCCTGACGTTGTCGAGCCGGGTGATGCCGCCGTCACTGAGCCGCACATAGTTGAACATCGATTCCTGCGTCGTGGACTGCCACTCCTCGTCACGCGCCGTGACGGGAAAGATGATGGCCTCGCTGTTATCGAGGCCGCGCACGTGGCCGCGGTTCAGCGTGGTGGTGAGAAAAACCTTGGTGTCGATGCGGTCCATCGCCCGGGCAGCCCACCGTGAATCGGGGGTCGCCTCGTACAGGTTTCCGCCCATGACCAGCGCGGCCTTCATCCCGCCTTCGTGCGCGCGGGTGAGGCAGGCCAGGGTATCGAGCCCGGGGGCTTCGGGCAGTGTGATGCCGAGTTCGTGCTCGACAGCCTCGAACACCTGTTGCGGCAGCACCGGCTTTACCCCCATCGTGCCGATCCCCTGTACGTTACTGTGGCCGCGCAACGGCAACAGGCCGGCGTGGGGCCTGCCGATCATGCCCCTGAGCAGGCAGAGGTTCGCGATGGACTCCACGTTTTCCACGCCGTGCTCGTGATGGGTGATGCCCATGCCCCAGGCGAACACCGCCCGGCGCGCCCTGCCGTAGCGCGCAGCCACCTCCTCCAGCGACTCCCGCGTCAGTCCGGTCGTGGCGCACAGGTCTTCCCAACCGTGCGCCTCCAGCTGTCGCCGGTATTCCTCGAAGCCCAGCGTATGCCTGTCGATAAATGCCTGGTCGATGCTGCCCGCCTGCAACAGCGCCTTGCCAAGCGCCGCGAAGACGGCCATGTCCGAACCGATGTTGGGCTGCAGGTAGGCCGAGGCGATTTCCGTGCCGCCGGCAATCATCGAGCGCGCGCTTTTCGGCACCGCGAAACGAACCAGGCCGGGCTCCCGCGCGGGATTGATCACGATCACCTCGCCGCCCCGCTCGCGACAGGCCTGCAGCTTGTGAATAAACCGCGGGTGATTGGACGCCGGGTTGGCCCCGATGACGAACACCAGGTCGCAATGATCGAGGTCCTCGAGCTCGATCGTGGCAGTACCGGTGCCGATCGTGTTGCGCAGGCCGACACTCGTGGCCTGGTGGCAGTAGTAGGAGCAATTGTTGACGTTGTTCGTCCCGTGCAGCCGGGCGAGCAGCTGCAGCACGAAGCCCGCCTCGTTGGATGACCGGCCCGACATGTAGAAGAAGCTCTGCTCGGGGGGCGCGGTGGTAAATCGCGCCGCCGCGAGGTCCAGCGCCCACCCCCAGTCGACGGGCTGGAAGTGCCGGCCGTCCGCCGGCTTGTACAGCGGCGTATTCAGGCGCCCGAGGCTCTCCATCTCCCTGCCGCTGAGCTGTTTGAATTCCTCCAGGCTGTGCTCGAAAATCTCTTTCGGGATGGGTGGCTGGATGTCGGTGGACTGGGCCTGCACGCTCTTGTTACAGACGGAGGGGAACTCGCCGCTCTCGTTGGTCATGCCGCCCCGCTGCCCGCCCATCCCGAGACCGCAGGCCTTGCACGTATTCCTGCTGGTGAGTGCCTTGGCGCTGCTGAGCAGGCCGATCCGGCGCACGGTACCCAGCGTGTAGAGAACCTTCTTGGTTCCCCCGCCGACGATCCCTGCTGGTTTACTGTCCCGTGCCACCGTTCGCTCCGCTTCCACCCGGAATCCCTGTGACGAGCATAGCCCCCTGAACTCGACGGTGGCAACAGGAGGAGTTCTCTGTCACCATCGGTCGGCCCACGCACGGAGCCTCGTCATGGAAAGATTCATCGACCTTCCCGTCTCGGTTTTCGATCCCGGCTGCACCCTCAATCCATTCGATTATCTCGAAGCACTCTACCCCGGAAAGAGTATCCCGGCTTCCGCTCCGAGCTGCGCAATTACAACCTTGAAGAGGGAGAACCAGAGGAAACATGCAGGATTTTAGTGAACGAGTGGCGGTGGTAACCGGCGCGGCGAGCGGCATCGGACTTGCGACGGCAACCCGATTTGCAGGTGAAGGCATGCGGGTCGTGCTTGCGGATATCCAGGAAGACGCGCTGGACGCCGCGGTTGCCGGACTCACGAATGCGGGACACGACGCAATCGGTGTCCCAACGGATGTCAGCAGGCTGGAGGCGATCGAGACGCTGGCGGATAAAGCGCTCTCTGCCTTCGGCAGGGTCAACGTCGTGCACAACAACGCAGGCGTGGTCTGTGCCGGCACGCTGGACGAACTCGAGTTGAATGACTGGGAGTGGGTGCTCGGGGTAGACCTCTGGAGCGTCATCTACGGGGTCAAGGTTTTCCTGCCGCTGGTCAAGGAAGCGGGAGAAGGCCACATTATTAATACCGCCTCGAGTGCCGGACTGCAGGCCACGCCGAACATCGCGCCCTACAATGTCGCCAAGTTCGGCGTGGTCGGCCTGACCGAAACGCTCAGGCTGGAGCTGGAGGAAGCCGGTAGCCCGATCGGCGCCTCCGTCCTGTGTCCCGGGGCAGTCCGTACACAGATCTGTGTCAGCGACCGCAATCGTGAGCGGACCGGAAGCGCAGCCGCTGTCGAGCGGGAGACGGAGCAGACCTTCAAGGAAATGGCGGGCGCCATCGTCGACGAGGGCCTGCCGCCCGAGGAGGTAGCCGGCCTGGTTGTCAGCGCCGTCAGGAACAACGACTTCTGGATACTGCCCCACACCGGCTGGATCGATGTGCTGCGCGAGCGCGTGGAGGGCATGCCCGAAAAACGGCTGGTGACGGGCTTCGGCGGTTAGCCGCGACACCCCGTTACCGGACCCTCACAGCCTGGGAGAACCCGATGCAAGAAGAACTTCAGGAACTACTCGACCGCAAGGCCTGCGAAGACGTACTGATACGCTACGGACGCACACTGGACTGGCTGGACGAGGCGGGTCAGCGGGACTGCTTCTGGCCCGACGCAACAATCGACTACGGGTTCTTCAAGGGCGCGGGCGAGGACTGGGTGCCCGTCGTCATGGAGGTTGAGACCGCTTCGCCGCGGCGCTGGCACGCCAGCGGGGGTTACCTCGTGCAGGTACGAGGGACGAAGGCCAGGAGCGAGTGCTACGGCATCTCGGTCGGCAGCAGCGAGAACGAGAAAGGAGAACTGGTGGACACGATGTTCGGCGGGCGCTACCTCGATGAACTCGAGAAGCGCAACGGCGAATGGCGTATCTCGCAACGAACCTATATCGCGGACTGGATTCACCAGTTCCCGAACGGCCACGAGGCGGTGACCAGCGGCGACCTCCTGCTGAACATCCTCCAGATCAGCGAGCCCGCCCACCCGCGGTACCGCGAGCTTTAGCAACCCCCTTACCTGGATTCCCACGTGCTGCGGTGATGACGAACCGGCACTAACACTGCGGATATGAGAACTGGTTCACAGGTCACCGCGCGCCTGCCTGCAGAAAGCACAGAGCGGGTGCAGCAAATTGCAGAAATGTGCGATGAATCCGTTTCCAGCCACGGCTGATCGACTTACACTGTTGTGCAGTGGCACGTGTTTCCACCCAGGCATATAAGCAAAAAGGACAACAGGGACATGTCCAGAAAGAGCGCAGGGAACTACATCCGCGAACTACTCAGCAGTTTCGTCACCGACCGGCTGCTTGAGGGCTCGCTCAACGACGCACGGCAGCGCGCGGGTGTACTCGTTGCGGTACTGGCGATATCCACCCTCTCGGGTATCGGTCTCACGCTGGCGCTCGGGACCACCTACCTTGCCAACCGCGAACCCCTGTTCTTCGCGGCCACGATGATAGGTCTGATCACCGTAACAGGCTACATAGGTACCCTGCTATATTTCAGGTGGCAGCAGTCCCTGTTGTCCGCCGCGAACTTCTACGCGTTGAGCACCACGTTCAGTACCATCATGCCGGTAGCCATCACGGGGGGTGTGACTTCGTCGCCCTACCTGTCGCTGGTACTGGTCGTGCCCATTTTCCTGTTCCTGATTGCGGGGCGACGTTACGGCGTTTACTGGAGCCTGGTAGCGGTCGGCTGCGTGGCGACCATGCTGTTGATGGAGATGGCGGGGGTAATTTTTCCCCAGATACTCTCGGAATCGGCGCGTGCCAGCTTCACCTTCACCACCTGGGTGACCACCCTGACCCTGTTGGTCCTTGGCCTCATCGCTTACGAGGGCAACTTCGAACGGCTGACGGAACGCATCAGCGCAGAGCGCGGCCAGTTCGCCCACGAGGCCATGCATGACCCCCTCACGGGGCTGTCCAACCGCAAGCGGTTCTTCTCGCAAGCCAACGAGGCGCTGGATGACGCATTGGCCCGGAAACACAAGGCGGCCGTCATTTTCGTCGACCTCGACGATTTCAAGTCCATTAATGACAGCTTCGGGCACAACGTCGGGGACGACGTACTTAACGCCGTGGCCCGCAGGCTGCAGTCCAGCGTGCGGACCGTGGACACGGTGGCGCGTATCGGGGGAGACGAATTCGCGATCGTGCTACACGGGATCAGCCGGGCGGATGTCGCCGAACTCGTGGTGGAGAAGCTTCGGGCCGTCCTTGAGGAGCCGCTGGTTGTAGGCGGTCATACCGTGGTCGCGACGGGCAGTATCGGCGTCGCCATTGCGCCGGACCAGGGTGTCGAGATCGAACGGCTGCTGCGGTTGGCGGACGAGGCCATGTACCGCGCGAAGGAACTCCGCAACGAGGAGCTCCTCGGGCTGGCCACCGCCGGCTGACGGGGTCCCGCTACCCGGGCGTAAACCAGATCGGTGAGGTATAGGCGCGCTCCTGCGTCGTCATCGGCACCTCCCTGTCCACCTTCACGCCGAAGCGCTTGGCCTCGCAGGCCGTCCAGCGGGGCGTCATATTGGCTACCTCACAATGACATGAACGTCTTGACACTAGTCGAGCCGCGCCCGATTCACCATCGCTTATAGGGGGTCGAGCGCGCCTACAGGTCGCTGCGGGTGACGCCGGGCACCTCCAGCACGAGGTCGGGGCCATACACTTTCGCCGGCGTCTGGAAACCGGGCTCCCAGTCGCCGTCGATCACGCGCCGCGCCACGATGAGGGCGCTGTGGAACGTCAGCAGGTAGGCCTCCGGGGTCACCAGCGCCGCGGAAGCCGTCTCGCCCGCGCCGTTGGTCACGGTCGACACGATCCGGGTCTGGCGCGTTTCCTGCGCGCCCGGCGGCGGCCCTTCCGGTGCGAAAGTATCGATCAGCCAGCCGAGCAGGCGCCGGCCGAACTCCGAGCGGGCCATGCGCGGCAGCCAGGCGGGAATTTCGCCCGCCTGCAGCTGGAACACCTCGATGGTTGGAATCCCGGTGCTGACATAACTGGTCATCATATCGGCCCAGGGAATCTGCACGAGGGTTTGCTGCTGCCCGTTTTCCTCCCGGTGGATGACCTTGGGGTCGGACATGGGCACCATCTGTCCGTCGCGCCGCATCAGCAGCGGCCGGCCCAGCATCTCCAGGCCCGACTTCAGCGTGCCGCGGCTGGCCTGGGCCCCTTCCGCCGCGGTGTAGCTGCCGTTCAAAACGACGTTGAGATTGATCGGCTGGTGCAGCTGTTGCGCCACGTAAAGGTTCAGGCAATCGGTGGGGACAACATCGAACCCCACCGCCGGCATCACCATGATGTTGGCCCGCCGGAATTCCGCATCGCGGTCCAGCTGCGCCTGGATGACATGGTTCTCCCCGGTGATGTCGAGGTAATGTGTCCCGGCCTCCACGACGGCGTCTAGCATCGGCCCCGCAGTAAAGGTATACGGACCGGCGACGTGCAGGACGACCTCGAAGTGGCGCAGTACCTTCACGAGGTTCTCATGGTTGTTCTCAAGGCTGAGTGTGACGTACTCGTAGCCCAGGGATTCCGCGAGCGGCCTGAGCTTGCTCTCGCTGCGCCCCGCCAGGACCGGGGTGATGCCGTACTCGGCCGCGAGCCTCGAGATGCCCGCGCCCGTAAAACCGTAGGCGCCGTAAATCAGGACCTGGCCGGTGCGATCCTCCGGCAACCGGTCGAGTACATCCTGCGAAATGGGAGGCGGCGGCTCCGAGGGCACCGGTTCAGGCAGCGTCACGAGGTATAAACCCAGTGCGGCCGCGATGACGAGGATGAACAGTGCTCCCAGGATTTTGCGCATGAAGGCCTCCAGGCCAGGTCGAAGAGAGCACCCAGTATAGGTAAAAAGTCTGGGCCCGTGCGGATTTACCGGTGAAAAACAG
>CAJIAY010000032.1_pt1 | contig 19304 bp, 19 predicted proteins | sample 9199221 | NCBI WGS metagenome assembly CAJIAY01 (sample SAMEA7708283, study PRJEB35096) | sediment metagenome | biome: marine neritic benthic zone biome [ENVO:01000025]; feature: sediment [ENVO:00002007]; material: shallow marine sediment [ENVO:03000034] sea grass bed [ENVO_01000059] ...
GCCGCTCCGACATGCCGCGCATCCACTTCCCGGTGTTCACCGACAGGTCGCCGATCAGCTCGAAGGCGGGCAGCGGCGCCAGCGTGATGCGTTCGGGCAGGTCCCGCGTCAGGGTACGGCAGGCCAGACCGGGCCGGCCGTTGATGATCATGCCGCAACTGCCGCAGATGCCCGCGCGGCAGACGAAATCGAATTGCAGCGAGGGATCCTGCCGCTCGCTAATCTCGTTCAGCGCGATGTACAGCGTCATGGCCTCGGCCTCTTCCACCGCAAATGTCTGCATGCGGGGAACGCTGTCCGGGTCGCCGGGGTTGTGCCGCAGGATCTCGATTTGCAGGGTGCGTGCCGCGGGCGCGAGGGGAATCCTGTCCATCACGCGTCTCCCAGGCGCTCGTTGTCAGGCCGGAAACCTTCCGGCAGCAGCTGCCGGAACGGCATCAGGGCTTCCTGTCTCGCGTGGCGGTCGGCGCCTTCCATGCCTCTGAGAATCGAATCGACCTCGCCCTGCCGGCGCGCGGAATCGGGATGCTCCACGAAGTCCTTCGCGCCGTACCCCCGCCAGCCGGGCGGCATTTCCATGTGCATGACATCGATATCCTCGTACTCGAGGTCCGGCAGGTCGGATTCGGGGTCACGCCAGGTGGCGAGCGTTCGGCGCATCCAGTCGCGGTCGTTGCGCTTCGGGTGATCGGCGCGGAAATGGGCGCCCCGGCTCTCGGTACGCTGCAACGCGCCATAGGCCACACACAGGGCGAGCTTCAGCATGCCCTGCAGGCGGTACGCCGCCACCAGTTCCGGGTTGGCCCCCGGCGCGCTGCTGCGCAACCCGATGCCGCGGCTGCGGCGTCGCAGGTCCGTCAGCGTGGCGACCGCCTGTGCCAGCTGCTCCCCGTTGCGAAAGATACCCACGTTGTCCGTCATCGACTGCTGCATCTGCCGGGTCAGCTCGAACACCGTCTCCCCACCCTGTCCGACGGCGATTTCCCGCAGGCGCTGCGCCTGCTGCCGGCCGAACTGCTCCACCAGCGCGCTGGAAACCGTGAGCCTGCCCTCGTCTGTCTCGCAGAAATCGGCGATGGTTTCCCCGACGATCATCCCGGCTACCACCGTCTCCGCGACGGAGTTGCCGCCGAGCCGGTTGAAGCCATGTATATCCCAGCAGGCCGCCTCCCCGGCGGCGAAGAGTCCGCGCATGCCGGGACTCTCGCCGCGATGATCGGTGCGCACCCCGCCCATCGAGTAGTGCTGCGCGGGCCGCACGGGGATCAGGTCGCTCGCCGGGTCTATGCCGAGGAAGTGCAGGCAGATCTCCTTCACCTCGCGCAGGTTGTGGCTGATGTGCTGTTCCCCCAGCAGCCGGATATCCAGCCAGAGGTGCTGGCCGAAACGGCTCTCAACGCCATGGCCCGCCCCGATGTGCTCCTCCATGCGCCGCGACACGACATCCCGCGACGCCAGTTCCTTCTTGTCGGGTTCATAGTCGGGCATGAAGCGGTGCCCGTCGCGATCGAGCAGCAGCCCGCCGTCGCCACGACACCCTTCGGTCACCAGGATGCCGGTGGGAGTGATGCCGGTCGGGTGAAACTGGATGGCCTCCATGTTGCCCAGGCTCGCGATGCCGGTGTCCAGCGCGATCGCCGCACCCATGCCCTGGTTGATGACGGCATTGGTGGAAACCCGGTAAATTCGCCCGAAGCCGCCGGTGGCGATACAGGTTGCGCGGGAGACATAGGCCAGGATCTCGCCGGTCATCAGGTTGCGCGCGATGACGCCGCAGCAGCGCTCCGCGTCATGGATCAGCGCCAGGGCCTCGATGCGCTCGTGGACGGGTATCTCCGCGGCGATCGCCTGGTTGCTCATGGTGTACAGCATGGCGTGGCCGGTGCCATCGGACACGTAGCAGGCGCGCCACTTCTGCGTGCCGCCGAAGTTACGGGCGGTGATCAGGCCATGCGCTTCCTCCGCCTCCGTGACGACCTTCTTCTCTCCGTCGACGCTGATCTCCCTGTCACCGCGCGCGACGCGATTCCAGGGCACGCCCCAGGCCGCCATTTCCCTGATGGCCTTGGGCGCGGTGTGGGTGAACATCCGCACGACCTGCTGGTCCGCGCCCCAGTCGCTGCCGCGGACCGTATCGGCGAAGTGCAGGTCCTCGTTATCGCCGGCGGCACCGTAGCAGTTTCCGAGGCTGGCCTGCATGCCGCCCTGGGCGGCGGCGGAATGGGAGCGCTTGGCGGGCACGAGGCTGAGAACGATGGCGTCGAGGCCACGCCGCTTCACGCCGATCGCCGCCCGCTGGCCGGCGAGGCCGCCGCCCACGACGAGCACATCCGTGTAGATCACCTGCATGACACGACCCCGCGCGCAGACATTCTAGCGGTTCGGTTCATAACGTTCCCCGACGCGGTCGGCGTGGTCGTAGCCGATCTTCATATAGGTCACCAGCGAGGCCGTTCCCAGCAGTGTGAAGAACGTGACGATGCACCACATGGCCACCTTGAGCCGCGCACGCGCCGCGGCGAAATTCGCGGCGGTCAGGGGGCTCCACTTGACCGCCAGCCGGTAGATGCCGACGCCCGCATGCACATGCACCGCGACCAGCAACAACGCGTAGAGAATCCAGAACCGCCCGCTCCAGACGCGGTCCGACGAGGCGTAGGGCCCGATATCACCCGGCTGCAGCAGTACCACGAACAGGTGGGCGGATATCAGGAAAAACAGGCTGAAGCCGGTGATGACCTGCACGTACCAGAGTGTCGTGTCGGGATGGCGCATCGCGCCGACATGCCGGTGCAGTGCGGCGTACTGGCGGCTGTTGCCGGGAAACTTGCGCAGGGCCAGGACCGCGTGAAAGGCGACCAGCAGGAATACCAGGGCGACGACAGCGGAGACAATCCCGGGATAGGGCCTGCCAAACACGTGTTCGCCCTCGAACATCTTCGTCACCCAGTACATGGCGTCCTTGCCGAGGAGGATGCTCGACTCGAACAGCATGTGGGCCCAGACAAACAGGGTTAGCAGCAATCCCGACAGGCCCTGCATGACATCGATGCCGGCTGGCGTAAAGATTTTCTTGCTGGACACAGGCAGGCCACCGCGCTCCGCTCTCACCGCCATGGTACTGAAAGACGTCGGTGCTGGCCATCGGCCCGCACAACGGGGGAGATACTAGGCCGACAACTCGAGGCGCGCGCGGAAACCGCTGCCGTCTTCCCGCGGCCCCGCCGTGAACCCGGCACCGTGCAGCTCGGCGATCCGCTCCACGATGGACAGGCCCAGGCCGGCGCCCTGCCCCGCCGAACCGGGCACCCGGTAGAAGCGGTTGCGGATCTGTTCGAACTGGTCACCGGACAGGGGCTCGCAGTCGTTGCTCACCTCCAGCAGCACCGAACGCGGCAAGGCGCGCAGCCGCAAACTCACGACGGAACCCTCCAGGGCGTAGCGAAAGGCGTTGACCAGCAGGTTGCGCAGCAGGATCGCGAGGGCCTCGGCGTTCGCCTTCACCTCGACTGCGGGCCCCTCCTCAAGGTCGATCTCCAGCCGTCGCTCCGCCGCCAGGTGCGCGGTCTCGGCCAGCACCTCGCCCAACAGGGCCCTGAGCTGCACCGGCTCACGCGGCAATTCGGCCTCCGGTTCCACGCGCGCCAGGGTCAGCAATTGCTCCACCGTGTGGCTGGCCCGGTCGACCCGTCGCGCGATGCGCGACAACATCGCCCGGCCGGGCTCGTCGTCAATCTGGCGCTGGCAAAGCTGCACCTCGGTCTTGATGGCGGCCAGCGGTGTGCGCAATTCGTGGGCAGCATTCGCGGTAAAGCGCTGTTCCGACTCCAGCGCCGAGGCCAGTCGCTCCATCAACCGGTTGATCGCGTGGACCACATCGGACACCTCGGCCGGAACCGCCTGCGTATCCACCGGCTGCAACTGCCCCGGGCGCTGCCGCGCGATCTGTCGTGCCAGCGACCTGAGCGGCGACAGCCCGCTGGACACGCCCCACAGCAGCACCAACAGCGTCAGCGGCACGACGATCAGCACCGGCAACATGGTGCGCGCGAAGGAACGCAAAACCTGCGCCCGCGCCGCGGCAAAATCGACCCCTACACGAATCCACAACCCGGTATCCGTGTCGAAACGGGAGTACACGCGCCAGCGCTGCCCTCGCGGCCCCTCGATATAGTCGAAGCCATCACGCTGCGGGCGCTCGAAGCGCGGGGACCCCTCTATGAGGCCGATGAGCCGGTCATTCAGCCATACGTTGACGGCCGGCGACGGGCCCGCCTCCGCGAGGCTCTCGACGACGAGCGGACTGCGCCTCAGTTCGTCGAGGTCGTACTCGCGCCACGCCTCGTAGAGCGGCAGCCCCTCGTCGATCTGTCGTGCGTCCTCGCCGGAGATATAGGCGACGACGTGGGCGTACTGGCGTAGTTGCTGGTCGATCAATTCCTCCAGCGCGCGCGCCGGGGAGAAGTAGAGGAGCGCCGCGGTGCTGAACCAGGTGAACGTGATCAGGCCGAGCAGGGTCCAGACGAGCCGCCGGTGCAGGGAGGTCTTCACGCCGGGATACGGTAGCCCACGCCGCGCATGGTCTCGATCTTGTCACTGCCGAAGCGTTTGCGCAGGCGTGAGACGTAGACCTCGACGGTGTTGGAGCCCACCTCCTCACCCCAGCTGTAGATACCCTCTTCCAGGCGCGCCCTTGAAACGAAGCGCCCCGCGTTGCGCAGCAGGATTTCGAGGATGGCGAATTCGCGGCCGGTCAGGTCCTGAGCCTCGCCGTCGAAGACGACCAGGCGATCCACGGGGTCGAGCGAGATGCCGGCGACCTCGAAACCCGGCGCCCTGGTCTCCGATTGGCGCCGCAGCAGGGAGCGCACCCGGGCGAACAGTTCATCGATCTCGAAGGGCTTGGTGAGGTAGTCATCGGCGCCGGCGTCGAGGCCGTCCACCTTGTCGTCCACGGTATTGCGGGCGGTGAGCAGCAGCACGGGCATGGCGTGACGGTCGGCGCGCACCTGGCGCAGCACCTGCATACCGGGCAACCCGGGCAGGCCGAGGTCGAGAATCACGAGGTCATAGGGCGTCGCCGCGAGCGTGCTGCGAACGGCGTCACCCGCCTGCAACCAGTCCACCGCGTATTGCTCGAGCCGCAGCGCTGCCTCGAGGGATTCCCCCAACAGCTGATCGTCCTCCACCAGCAGTATCCGCAACGCCGTGTCACCCCTGCCATCACACTCGTACGCAAGGTTAACCGCTGCGGCATCGTTTGCAACGTTCACTGGCCGGGACCAGGCAGGAAAAAGGCCGGGGTGCGGCCTAGCGGCAGGACTGGGGATCCAGCGATTCCGCGTCCCGGAAGCGGGGGTCGTCCCGGCCGAGGGAGTACACCGGGGGAGAACCCATCGGGGCGTCCACGACCATGCGCTGCCCGCCGGTGACGGATTCCGCGCTCCAGACGTTGAACCACTCGCCCGCGGGGAAATAGACCGACTTGCTGGTCGCCCCTTCCTCCACCACCGGCGCCACCAGCAGGGAGTCGCCGATCATGTACTGGTCACTGATGTCGTAGGTGAGCGGGTCGTCGGGGAATGCCAGCATCAGGTGCCTGAGGATCGGCATGCTGCCCTGCTGCGCCTCGTCGGAAAGGGCCATGAAATCATCGCGCAGCGCACAGTGCACGAGCGTAAAGCGGCGGAAGTGTTCGGTGGTGGCGGGACTCTTCTCCCAGGACCAGTTGCCCTCCTTGTCCGCGCCCTCGTGGGTGCGCATGATCGGGGTGAAGGCGCCGAGCTCGGTCCAGCGCATGTACAACTCCTCCGTGCTGGGCCCCGTACCCCGGGCGAAGCCGGCGATGTCGTGCGTGACATAGGGCTGTCCCGCCAGCCCCAGGTTGAGCATCGCCGGAACGACCGTGGGCAGGCCATCCAGTTCACTCCAGTTGGTTTCCTGGTCCCCGACCCAGTGGATCTGCGCCGCCCCCTGCGTGCCGCTCCAGCCGGAGCGGGCGAACATGACCCAGTCGCCGTCGGGGCGCAGTTCCTCCATCACCTCCCGCGTCAGGCGCTGCCACTCCGTGGGATAGGTATTGCGCACCTCGATCGGGTCGGTGCCGTCGGATACGACGGCGTTCAGCGGCGTCCACTCCGCGAAATCGGCCATCCAGCCGTCGAAGCCATAATTCTGCACCATGTTGCGCAGCGCATCCTTGATGTATTCCCTGGCGCCGGGAAGCGTCAGGTCGGCCTGGCCGTTGAGCTGGGGCACGTTGGCGCCGACAAATATGTTGGTCTCGCCATCGGGATTCCTGGTCAGCCAGCCACCCGCGTCCATCTCGTCGAAATGATTGGGCGAGTAGCGGGCATCCAGGTCCCTGACGATGAAGGGATTGGCGTAGGTGAGGAAACGATAGCCGCGATCATGCAGCTCGGCGACCATTCCCGCGATATCCGGGTAGCAGATATCCTTCTCGATCGGCACGCCGTCCTCGTCGACCTCGTCACAGGCCTCGTCGGGCGCCCAGCGATACTGGACCCCGTCGCCGCCGTCAAAATTCCTGCGGTGGCCCCCCCAGTCCTGCACCCAGAAAGCGGTGACGGGAATATCCGCGGCTTCGATGGCGTCCACCTCCGCCAGCACGCGGTCACGGCCGCCCTGCGAACCGATCCACAATCCGTAGGCCCAGACTGGCGGTGGCGCCGGCCGCCCCACCACCTGGGACAGCTGCTCGATCACGTCCGCAGTCGACGGCCCGTGGAAGACCGTCCACTCGATCGTGGTACCTCCCACGACCTCCACCCAGAAGACGTCGGGGTCGCTGCCGCAGATGTCCAGCTCCACCCTGCGCGCCGTGTCGAACAGTACGCCGAAGCCGCGCGCGTCCAGGTAATAGGGCATCGGGAAGTATGTGGTGTGCTCGTCCCCGACCGCGATACCCCCGCTGCCGTCGCGTCCATTGCCCTGCTCGTTGACGAACAGCGTGAAGATCTCGCCCACCTGGTTGGTCGCGTTGTATTGCTCGCCGAAACCGTGGAAGGTCGCGTCACTGTCACAGCGCACCGGGACGGCGAGGGAATCCGCTGCCTCGCCCGCGAAGGACAGGCTGAACCGGGTGGTCGTTGCGCTGTCGGGCGCGGCGTCGAGCACCGCACTGCGGGTACCGGACGCGTTGCTGTAAGTGACCGACACGCCGTCCCCCACTGTCTCGACCTCGTCCGCAAGCAGCGCATCGATGACCTCGTCGCTGCGCACGAAAGCGATAACCCCGATACCGGTCGGCGTCTCTTCGAAGTTGCGGGCGTTCACGGGCTCGTCCCCGGGCATGGCGAACAGGGTCCTGCCATCCACGGTGAGCACGATGTCACCGTTGGCATCGAACTGCACGGCGGCGCCGCCCGCTTGCGGGACGGGCGCGTCGGAGCTGTCGCTGCAGGCGGCGAGGAGGCCGATGAAAAGTGCGGGGAAAAGGATCAGGCGAACAACAGGCATGGCAGGACTCGTCCGGCGACAACACTCAACACAGCATAGGACATATGCGGGGCGCTTGCCTCCGCAAGCCCGGCCGGGCAGGCGGCGCCGGGGCGGCAGGCGGTAGTTTCATCTACACTATGTCCTGCGACGTGACAGCGAACGACCGCCAGCCGGAGGCAGATCATGAACCTGAACCGCAGACAGTTTATCCAGGCGTCGGCCGCCACGGCGATGGCAACGACCCTGCCCGCCTGCAGCGAGAACAGCGTGGAGATCGATACCAGCCTTCCCGTCGGACCCTACGGCGCGAGCTCCACCGCGGAAGAGGTGACCCGCGGTATCGACCTCAGCGGCAAGACCGCCCTGGTGACGGGCTGCAACTCGGGGATCGGGTTCGAGACCATGCGCGTACTGGCGCTGCGCGGCGCCCACGTCTTCGGCACCGGGCGCACCCTGGAGAAAGCGCAGACGGCATGCGACAGCATCGACGGCAAGACGACACCGGTTGCCCTGGAACTGTCCGACTTCGATTCCTGTATTGCCTGCGCGCGGCGGGTTGCGGAGGAAGTCGGGAGCCTGGACATACTGATCCCCAATGCCGGCATCGGCACCTTCACCGAGTTCGGGCTCGTCAACGGCATCGAGAAGATCTTCGTGGTGAACTACCTCGGGCATGTCGTCCTGACCATGAACCTCCTGCCGCTGGTACAGGCCGCCGACCGTGGGCGCATCGTGCACGTGGGCAGCCGCATGGGCTACATGGCGGCACCGGACGGCGGTATCGACTTCGACAACCTGCGCGGCGAGGGCGAGTACAGCGCCAGCGAGGCGTACGGGCGCTCGAAACTGGCCAACGCCCTGTTTTCGCTGAAGCTGTCGCAAATGCTCGACCCGAACGAGACAACCTCCAACGTGGTCCATCCGGGATTCGTGAAGACCAACATCGGGCGCAACGCCACGGGCATCATCGGCTTTCTCTACAACAACGCGGCGACGATAGTGCAGAAGGACCTCGCCGAGGGCGCGGCGACGCAGGTCTACGTGGCGACCAACCCGCTGCTGGAGGGGGTCAGCGGGGCCTATTTCGAGGACTGTAACCCCGTGAAGGTCAACGGGCCCAACCACGTCTTCGACGCGGCACTGGCCGACCGGTTGTGGGATGAGACCCTGGTCATGGTGGGCGATTCCCTGGGCGGCGTCCCCGTATAGCCTATCCATTGACTACGGGAGGGGGCGTTATATACTGACGCCAGCTTGAGTGCCCTTCTATTTGTGTTCTTCATTTACGTTCAGTTTTACCGATCCTCTTTCTGTCTTTCATAAGTACTCGTGTCTTCAAGCTATCATCACACCGCGTGATATCTATTTATCGAAAACAGGATTACATCATGACGACATCAACCGGCACCGTTAAGTGGTTCAACGAAAGCAAGGGTTTCGGATTCATCGAACAGGACTCCGGCCCCGACGTATTCGCGCACTTCAGCGCGATACAGGGCTCGGGATTCAAGACGCTCCTTGAAGGCCAGAAGGTAGAGTTCACCGTTACACAGGGCGCAAAGGGTCCCCAGGCAGAGAACATCACCGTTGTCTCCTGAACAGCACCGGGGTGACCGCGAGGTCACCGGCAACGAAACCCCTGACCAGGAGGAAGCGCGATGGGACTGATCATTGGCGACAACGTCGTCGTATCAATACACTACAAACTCACCAACAACGCAGGCGATGTCCTCGACAGCTCCGAGGGCGGACAGCCGCTGTCCTACCTGCACGGGGCGGGAAACCTGATTCCCGGCCTGGAAAATGAACTGAAGGGCAAGGCCGCAGGCGCATCGATGCAGGTAACCGTTGCACCCGAGGAAGCTTATGGCCCGGTGCACGACGCGTTGATCGAGACGGTTCCCAGGGCCGCCTTCCAGGGCGTTGAATCCATCGAGCCGGGCATGGCCTTCGAGGCCAGCGGCCAGGACGGGCAGAGCCGGCGCATTGTTGTCACGGAGGTCACGGGCGACGATATTACCATTGACGGCAACCACCCCCTCGCGGGCGTTGAACTCAATTTCGACGTACAGGTCGTCGAGGTGCGGGATGCGACCCCGGAAGAAATCGATCACGGACACGTTCACTGATGCCAGAGCGATAGAGCCGCGATGAAGGTTTTTGCCAGTCTGCTGCCTGCTGTTTGTGCGGGTCTGTTATTCGTGACGGGGCTCAGCGCCTGCAGTGACAGTTCCGATTCCGCTGTCGCCGCACCCGTTTCGACGCCCGCTGCTGCGCCCGACGCGCCCGGGCCTTTTGCGGTTGGCCGCAGCACCTTCACGGCGATCGATCCCATGCGCGACAGCCGCTCGCTCGCGGTCGAGGCCTGGTATCCCGTCGACAAGGAGGACAGGCCGGAGGATGCCGAGGCGACCAGTTACGAACTCGCACCCGGTATCGGGCTGCCGTCGGCACTGGCGGCGGACGACCTGCCGGTATCCGATGCAACGGGGCACCCACTGCTGGTGTACTCCCACGGCTACGGCGGCATCAATACCGCGTCGGTGGCACTCACCGAGACCCTGGCCAGCCACGGGTTCATCGTCGTCTCGCCTGAGCACACGGGTAACTCACAGAACTCGCAGGACGACTCATTCGACGAAGCGGCATCCCGTCGTGTGCCGGACGTGAGCTTCCTGATCGATACCATGTTCGAGCGCGGCCGCGACCCCGGCGACCCGTTCTACCAGCGTATCGACGAAGCGCGGGTGGGGGCAGTCGGCCACTCCTTCGGCGGCATGACCGCGCTGGGCATGGCCGCAGGCTGGGCGGGCGCCGAGGCCGACCCCCGGGTGAAGGCGATCGTGCCCATGTCCGCGGTCATACGGGCCGAGCTGCAAAGCGACGAACGGTCGGGACCGAATGCGGGTTTCACGCAGGAACAGCTCGAGCGGATTACCGTGCCGGTCATGCTGGTCGGCGGCACCGAGGACTTCGACGTGTTCCTCGAGAACAACAGCATCGCGTTCTCGGAGATGAGCAACGCGCCCGATGTCTACCAGCTGGACATTATCGGCGCGAACCACACCCACTTCGCCAATGTCTGCGACATCGGCAACCTGCTGATCGGGCTCGGCATCATGCAGGACACCTGGCCCGCCATCGGTGCCGAGGACCTGCTGGAGCCCTACGCGATGACCTGCACACCCGATGCCTTCCCCATCGAGGAGGCGTTCCGCCTGCAAAACCTGTTCACGGTGTCGTTCTTCCGGCGACACCTGCTGGATGACACGCGCTACGACGCGTACCTCACACCGGAAGCCGCCGCTGATGAACCCGCCGCAATCCTCAAGGTGAAGTAACCCCCATCACCCTTCCCTTGCCTGCTCCTGAGTCCCGCGAGCTCCCGCGCCTGGTCTAGACTCAGGTAACACACCGCCGGGAGGAAGGCATGAAAGCGAGGAACAAGCGCATCGTCGTGCTGTGCGACGGCACGTGGAACGACCCCGGCGACGAAACCCCAACCAATGTCCTGCGCATGGCCCGCGCCATCAAGCCGGTCTCCTCCCAGGGCGAGAAACAGGTGGTGTTCTATGACTGGGGCGTAGGCTCCTACTACGAGAAACTGCGCGGCGGCGCGGCCGGACTCGGCATCATGAAAAATATACAGGACGGCTACCGGTTCATCGTGCAGAACTACGAACCGGGCGACGAGATCTGGCTGTTCGGCTTCAGCCGCGGCGCGTACACCGTGCGCTGTATCTCCGGCATGCTGAACAAATGCGGCATACTGAAACGGCAGAACGCGGAGCAGATACCGGACGCATTTGATTTCTACAAGAAGAGCCGCATGAAACCGGGCGACACGGCGGCCACCCAGTGGCGGTAGAAGCGCAGCCACGATGCCGGCCGCGGCCCGGTGACCTTCATCGGCGTGTGGGACACGGTGGGCGCCCTGGGAATACCGACCCGGGTGCTCGCGTTCATGGACGAGAAGGACCTGTTCTATGACCATGAACTGGGCAGTAACGTACAGGTCGCCCGACACGCCGTGGCCATCGACGAACGGCGGGCGGATTTCGAACCGACCCTGTGGGGGCCGAAGGAAGCCATCGACATCAAACAGGTGTGGTTCGCGGGGGTGCACGCCGATGTCGGCGGCGGCTACGCACCCTCCGGGGGCGGCAGCCTGCTCAGTGACATTCCCCTGTACTGGATGTCGCAGGAAGCACAGGGCTTCGGGCTGCAGTTCGAGTCCCACCTCGTGTACAAGTCGACACTGGATTTCAAATCCGGCAAGCACAATTCCTACAAGAGCTTCTGGAAGGTACTGGGGCGGGAGCGGCGCGAAATCCCGCTCGACGCCACGCTGCATGCATCCGTCCGCAAACGGTTCCGCAACACGGACTACGCCCCCGCGCAGCTGAGGGACTGGCTCGAGGCCCGCGACGGGGACTGGGGCGCGCTGGAGCCCTGATTCCCCGCGCCGATCCTTAATCCGCGGTCAAACCCCGTTTCCGAGCAGCTGGCGTAGCCGGGCGTTCTCCGCCCGCACCGATTGCAGTTCATCCAGCAGCTGCATGGCCAGCGCGACCCCGTTCCAGTCGGTCTCCAGGTCTCGCTGCAGGCGATAGGCCTTCCTGAGCACACCCAGCATCCGGTTATCGAACGTCCAGTCGTCGGGCGCACTGCCCTCCGGCTGGATGATGCCGGTCTCGACGATCTCGACGACAGTGTCATAGGACAGGTGAACGCATTGGCAGACCTCGTACACGGTCAGCCTGATCTCCAGTTCACTCATATCAAACCCCCCAGCCGGCGCGCGGATCGAAAGCGGATTTTTCCCTGAGCTGTTGCCACAACTCCTCACACCCCGGCTCATCCCCGTCCGGCATAACGACCGACAGGATGGCATACAGGTCACCCCTGTCGCCCTCCTTGCCGAGTCCCCTGCCCTTGATTTTCAACTTCTTTCCCGTCTGGCTATTCGGGGGAATGCTCAGTCGAATCGCGCCGTCGAGGGTCGGGACCGTCACACTGGCACCCAGCGCCGCCTCCCAGGGCGCGAGCGGCACCGTGATCGAGAGGTCCGGGCCCTCCACCGTGTACAACGGGTGCTCCGCCAGCTGGATGACCAGGTACAGGTCGCCGGGCGGCGCATCGCCGATACCGGGCGCGCCCTGGCCCTTCAGTCGAATGCGCTCGCCGTCGGTCACTCCCGGCGGAATCTTGACCTTGAGCGTCTTGACCTGGCGGCTCAGCAGCCCCTGTTCATTGAAGAAGGGCACCTCGTACCGGATGGTCCTCGAATCTCCGCGGAAAGCCTCCTCCAGGAATACCGCGAGCCCTAATTCAATATCCTCACCGCGCTCGGTGAAGTGCTGCCGGGAGAAGCCATGGCGGGACCCGTGCCGCGACTGGCCGAACATCGATTCGAAAAAGTCGGAAAAGCCGCCTTCGAAATCACCCCCGTGGTACTGCTGCGCCCCGGCCTCCCAGCCCGGCGGCGGCTGGAAGCCCCCCTGGCTCGCATACTCGCGCATCTGGTCGTACTCCGCGCGCTTCTCCGCGCTTTTCAGCACCTCGTACGCTTCCGAGATTTCCTTGAAGCGCTCCTCGGCCTCCTCTTCACTGCTGACGTCCGGGTGATACTGTCGCGCCAGCTTCCGGTATGCCGCTTTGATCGACTTGTCGTCGGCATCCGGGGCCACGCCCAACACTTCATAGTAATCCTTGAATTCCATGGCCTCGCCAGATAGTCCTGTGCAGTGAACGATGGTGATTGCTACTCCTGCCGCCCGCCGGGAGCGGCCGGTTCCGCTAACCAGTAAAGCCCCAGCGGGACGCGAAGTCCAGCGTGCGAAAGGTGGCCGGCCGCTTACCTTGCCGATGCCGCTGGTTGTTCCTAGAATCAGTCCATGAAGCCACGACTTCCCAGCGCGGTGGCCTGCGTGCTGCTCGCCTTGAGCCTCCTCGCCGTTCCCGCGGGCGCCTACGAGATCTCAAGCTACGCCGGCATCAACGAGGACGGCACCCTCAGGATCAAGGGCAAGACCATCCGGCTGTTCGGCATCTATATTCCCGACACGGAACGCACCTGCGCCCGGAACCGCTACCCCCGGGTCTGCGGGTCCCGCGCCTCGGTTGCCCTGGAATTCAAGATCGACGGTTTCGTGCGCTGCGACCTGCTGGAGCGCCACGACGACAACACTTACACCGGCTATTGCCGCGTCAATGCATCGGCGTTCGATGAAGGCGATGACCTGAGCGCCTATCTCCTGCAGAAAGGCTGGGCAGTGGCGCTGCCCGACGCGCCATTCGAATACCAGACGCTGGAAAAAATCGCCCGCACCCGGGGATTCGGCGTCTGGGGCATGCCCGTCGACCGGATCGTGAACCGCCCCTAGTTCACCAGGTCTCCCTGAAAGGCCGCACGTCAACCTCCGGGGCCGGCGGTACCGGGTACTACCGACGCTGCATCGCTTCCGCCGTCTTCGCCTTGCGCACCAGCTGCACGAACTCCGTGCGATAGCCGAAGGGATCGTCTCCGCGGTTCTGCTGCGCCAGTTCGATCACGTCGTCGTAGCCGTACTCCCCCGTGTACTTGCCACCTTTGAGCAGTTGGGCGAAGCCGGCTACAGCGGTGGCGAAACCCGCCTCGCTACCCATTCCCCTGCCACCCAGGGTGGTGAGGTCCTCGTTGGTGACCGGACGCGTGATCAGCCGCGAGGTATCCTCCTCCGGCAGCTTGTAGCGGATCTTGAGGAACGCGTATTCACCTCCCCCGTCGCCCGCCTGCGGTTCCGCGCGGGCATAGCGGCTGTCCTCGATCCGCCGCGCGGGAGAGCCCACCGGCGTGAATTCGTAGATGGCCGTCACCGTGTGGCCCGCACCGATGTCGCCGGCATCCACCGCATCGTTGTTGAAGTCCTCGCGGTTCAGGTGGCGTGTCTCATAGCCAATCAAACGGTACTCGGCAACGGTGGCGGGATTGAACTCCACCTGTATCTTCACGTCCTTGGCGATGGGGAACAGGGTCGAAGTCGCCTCGTCCACCAGCACCTTCTGCGCCTCGCTGAGCGTGTCGATGTAGGCGGCGACGCCGTTGCCGTTCTGGGCCAGGGTCTGCATCAGCGCGTCCTGGTAGTTACCCTGCCCGAAGCCGAGCACGGAGAGGAATATCCCCTGATCACGCTTGCGTTCGATGAAGCTCTGCAGCTCGCGTTGGCTGGTAAGGCCCACGTTGAAATCACCGTCGGTGGCGAGGATCACACGATTGACCGCGTTCTCGTCGAACTGTGACTCGGCCAGCTCATAGGCGAGGCGAATGCCCTGCGCCCCCGCCGTCGAACCACCGGCGCTCAACTGGTGCATGGCGTCCAGTATCTTCTGCTTGTGCTTCACCGGCGTCGGCTCGAGCACCTTGCCCGCCGCCCCGGCGTAGACGGCGATCGCCACCGTGTCCTCCGGGTTAAGGCTTGCGAGCAACAGCTCCATGGACTGCTTGACCAGCGGCAGCTTGTCGGGGCTGTTCATGGAGCCGGAAACATCCAGCAGGAACACCAGGTTGCTGCGCGGGGCCTCTGCCGGCGCGATATCGTAGCCCTTGATACCGATGTGCATCAGCTTGCGGCCCTCCGCCCAGGGCGCGTCACTCACCGCCACGCTGGGACGGAAGGGCTGCGCCTTCGACTCGGGCAGCGGGTAGTCGTAGTCGAAGTAGTTGATCAGCTCCTCGGCGCGCACCGCGTCGCCCTGGGGCAGTACCCCGGAACTCAGCATACGCCGCACGAAACTGTAGGAGGCCGTATCCACGTCCACCGAGAACGTGGAGACCGGCGCCTCCGCTACCAGCATCACCCGATTCTGCTCGAACGCCTCGAACCCGTCGCGACCCACATCCCGGTAGTAGGGCTGCGGCAGCACGTCGCTATCGGCCGCCGGCGCCGTGATGCCCAAGGCCTGAGACTCCAGCGCCATGTTCGCGACGATCTCGCGCTTGCCTGTAGCCCGTGCATCATCGAGGGCCATCAGCCTCGGATCGACGCGCTTCTGCGCGGTAATCGCAAGCTCTTCCATGACTCGCGCCGGCTCCCGCGCCGGCGGTTCCTCCTGCGCGGACCGATCCATCTCGGTCCGGAGACCGGCCCCCCTGGCGGCCTGTTGCGGCACAGGCACGGTCGCCGTGCTCCCTGGCGCACCCGTTGTGGGGTCAGTGTACGCCCAGGGGTCACTCCCCGCGCGGTACGAGGGGTCCGTCAGGTTCTGCAAGGTAATCCCGATGGCGATCGCGCCGACCGACGCCGCCACGACGCCGCTGTACATCATCTTTCGCGTGAAATTCATGCTGCTGCTCCTCTTGTCGGTGTTGCTTCCGACAATAAGACGCAGCCGGCTGAAGAATCCTTGGCGTGGCTTCTCCCGTTCCGGATTTTCGTTGCGGGCGGTCTCGAATTCGGCGCGCGCCATGGCGATGGCGCGGCGCTTCGCCTCGTCGCGGGCGGGCGGGATGTCGATGTCGCCGAGCATCTGCTTCAATTCGTTGTCCAGTTGGTCTTCGCGCTCAGTCACAGAGGCCTCCTTCGTTCAGCGAGAGGCTGTAGCGTTTGCGAAATTCGTGCAGGCGCCAGGACACCGTACTGTCCTTTACGTCCAGGACCCGGGCGGCCTCACCGTGGGACAGGCCCTCGCCGTGCACCAGCAGCAGGGTTTCCTTCAGTCCCTCGGGCAGCGCATCGAGCTTGTGCAGCAACTGCCACAGGTAGGCCATGTGTTCCACCGGGTTACCGTCATTGCGTGGTTCCACCCCGGATTCATCCTCCAGGTCCGACGTCACATGCCTGCCCTCGCTGCGGGCCCAGTCCCTCGCGCAATTGATGACGACGCGGTACAGCCAGCTCGTGAAGGCCGATTCGAAACGGTAGGAGGCGAGCGCACGGGCCAGCTTCAGGCACACCTGCTGGGTCACGTCTTCCGCATCCGCGCGGTCGCCGCACCACTTGTAGGCAAAGCGGTACACGGTGTCGTAGTGCTGCTCGAGCAACTGCTCGAACGCATGGGCGTCACCCGCCTGTGCAGCGCGAATCAAGGCCTCATCGTCGGTCACTGGGGCTCCTCTTTCGAGGTAGGACGCGCCATGGCGCCGAATCCTTGGAAGCTTTTACAAAAAATAGCACCCGGCGGGGCGGCCGCCAAAAGACAAGAGGAAACCTGTTTAGAATCAGACGGTTAAGACGGGCGGCTTAATCGCCCAACTGGCTACCTGGCTCAACCGGCGGATATTCCCGCGTAACGGATAGCCGTGAGCTCGGCAATCTCCCGCTTCCAGGTGGTGACATCGTCGGCGGAAAACCCGGCGAGCGCATCATGGCCGCAGGCCCGCGCCATCACCTGCATCAGCTCGACAGACGCGTTGAAGAAATTGTACAGCCTGGTTGCTCCCTTCTCGACGTTCATCCGCTTGCGCAGCTCCGGGTCCTGTGTCGCAATCCCGGCTTGGCTTCCTGCTCCTCGGACAGCGCGCCAAAGCTCATGTCCGAGACCAGCAGGGGAATCTTCAATGTCAGCGGCCTGGCCGCATTCGGCCCCACCACCAGCTGCGTCGCCACGGGGACCTCTTCCATCAGGGGCTTGCGGGCAAACTGTGCCACCAGCAGCTGGATGTCATCCCAGTGGGGCAGCTCACCACGGGGCACCCCCATTGATCCCATGGGGCCGTGATGGCCCACCTTGCCGAGCCCGTTCTCCGCCAGCTCATGAATATACTCCACGGTGGGCTCCTCGGGCGTCGCCCTGGCAAGCACGCCGTCATCCACCGGTTCCGCAGCCGCTTCGCGCCCCTTGTCATCGGCGCCGAGTCGCGAGTGACTGCCGTCGCAATAGGGCGGGTTTCGCGTCTGCTTGCACTGGCACAACCAGGTTTCGCCGCCCTCGTCGGGCGTAAACGCCATCGGTGACAGACCCGTCCCGCGGTGTGAACCGTCGCAAAACGGCTGGCTTGAGGACCGCCCGCAGCTGCACCAGTGGTACTCTTCTCCCGACTCGAGCGTTACCGGGACGGGCTTCACGTCAAAAATAACCGGGTCTGTCATGGGGCTCTCCTTGCAGCTCCAGGCGTCAGGCGACGAGGCGGCCCTCGCTGTAGTCCTTCAACGCCTGCTCGATTTCCTCAACGGTATTCATGACGAACGGGCCGTACTGCCGGATCGGCTCCCGCAGTGGGGAGCCCGCCAGAAGCAGGGCACGCGCGCCCTGATCCCCCGCGGATACCGCGAGTCGATCGCCGTCGGAATAAATGCCCAACTGTCCCTCGGACAACTCCGTGGTGGCGCCGCTGAACACCAGCAACAATACCGTCTGGTCCTCCCGCACCGGCCATTCCCAACGGGCCCCGGCGGCGAGCTCGAGATCGAGGTAGACCGCCCGGGTAGCACCGGTGCTCACGGGACCGCGCACCGGTTCACCGTCGCCGGGCAGCTCACCGGCGATGACCTTGACGCGGCCACCCTGTGGCAGCTCGATCACGGGTATCTGCCGGCTGCCGTACTCCTGGTAGGCCGCGGGCTTCATCTTGTCGCAGGCGGGCAGGTTGAGCCAGAGCTGGAAGCCGTGCAGCAGGCCGTCCGCCTGCTCGGGCATCTCCGAATGGATGACGCCGCGCCCCGCGGTCATCCACTGCACATCCCCCGCCGCGATCACTCCCTCGTTGCCGAGATGATCCCGGTGCCGCATGGCGCCGTCGAGCATGTAGGTAATGGTTTCGAAACCCCGGTGGGGATGCGGCGGGAAACCGCCGATGTAATCGGCCCCGTCCTCGGAGCGTATTTCATCCAGCAACAGGAAAGGATCGATCAGCTCGTTGATGCTGCGCCCGGCGATGCGGCGGATCTTCACGCCGTCGCCGTCTGACGCGGGCCGCGCGTCCAGCACCCGTTGCAAATGTCGATAGGTTGTCATCGTTGCCTCCTCGTCACGCGATACTCTTCGGGGCGGCGTTAAAGCGCGCCCTGTCATGCGGCCGCGAATAATCGATCTCCTGGCCGAGCGGTACCACACCGGTGGGGTTGATCGTCCGGTGACTGCCGTAGTAGTGCTGCTTGATATAGGGCAGGTCGACCGTCTCCGCGACACCGGGCTGCTGGAAAAGGTCCCGCACGTAGCCCGAAATGTTCGCGTAGTCCTCGATGCGCTGCCGGTTCGTCTTGAAATGACCGAAGTACACCGCGTCGAAGCGCACCAGCGTGGTGAACAGTCGCCAGTCCGCCTCGGTAAGGCTGTCGCCACACAGGTAGCGCCGGGAAGAAAGCCGCTCCTCGACGGCGTCCAGCGCATCGAACAGTTCACCGTAGGCACGCTCGTAGGCCTCCTGGGTGGTGGCGAAGCCGGCGCGGTACACCCCGTTGTTGATGGTGGGGTAGATCCAGTCGTTGAGCCGGTCGATCTCCTCGCGCAGGGCCGCGGGGTAATAATCGGCCGTGTTGCCGGTCAGCCCGTCGAATGCGCTGTTGAACATGCGGATAATCTCCGCGGATTCGTTGCTGACGATGGTCTCGCGCTGCTTGTCCCACAACACCGGCACGGTGACCCGGCTGGTCAGCGCATCGTCCACCCGGGTGTAGACCTGGTGCAGGTGGTCGCAGCCGTACAGGTGATCGGGGTACATCCCGGAAAAAGACCAGCCCTGCTCCAGCATGAGGGGCTCGACGATGGAAACCGTGATCAGTTCCTCCAGCCCTTTCAGTTGCCTGAAGATAAGGGTCCGGTGCGCCCAGGGGCAGGCCAGCGAGACATACAGGTGGTAGCGCCCGGCCTCCGCCTTGAAGCCGCCCTCCCCCGTCGGCCCGGCGGTACCGTCCGCGGTGACC
>CAJIAY010000089.1_pt1 | contig 18925 bp, 15 predicted proteins | sample 9199221 | NCBI WGS metagenome assembly CAJIAY01 (sample SAMEA7708283, study PRJEB35096) | sediment metagenome | biome: marine neritic benthic zone biome [ENVO:01000025]; feature: sediment [ENVO:00002007]; material: shallow marine sediment [ENVO:03000034] sea grass bed [ENVO_01000059] ...
CCATCGCCGACGCCAACTTCGGCATGCTCGAGCGCGATGTCGACATCACCCGGAAGATCGCCGAGTTGAAGCGAAACTACGGTTTCCCCCGCTCGGTCGCCATCAACTACGCGAAGAACCAGGTTCGCTACCTGCGCGACATCATCGAAATCATGGCCGACGTGGACATTCTCAGCGAGGGCGTCGCGTCCCTGCAGTCCACCGACGAGCAAACCCTGGAAGTCATCCAGCGCTCCAACATCAAGCTGGACAAGTACGACGAATTGTCCACGGAGTTCCGCAGGGCCAGGCTGCCGCTTGCGGCCGACATCATGATGGGGCTCCCGGGCTCCACGCCGCAGTCCTTCATGAAAGACCTGCAGCGCTGCACGGACCGGGACATCCGGGTGCGCGCCAATCCCACGCAGCTGCTGCCCAACAGCCCCATGAACGAGCCCGGCTACCGCGAAAAATACGGTATCGTCGCAACCCCCGGGGATTGGGTGACGGAGTGTTACAGCTACACGCGTGAAGAGTGGGAGGCGATGGACAGCCTGCGCGTCGCGTTTTACATGTGGGAGACCTTTGGCCTGCTCCGCTACGTCGCGCGTTACGTGCGCCGGGAAACCGGGATGGGAGAGGTGGATTTTTACGAGGCGCTGCGAGCCGCAGCGCTGCGGGATACGGACAACTGGCCCGTCGTTATTTCGACCCTGAAGTACATGCAGGGTTTCATGGCGCCGCCGGCATCCTGGGGCTTGCTGATCGAGGAGGTGCATCGCTTCCTGGTCGGACACCTGGACATGGCGGATGACGCCGCGATGCGAACCGTACTGCAGGTGCAGCTGGCGCACCTGCCCTCACCGGGCCGCCAGTTTCCCCTGGAGCTCGAACTCCAGCACGACTACGCGGCGTGGCAGGATGTCGTCCTGACCACGCGCGAGGAAGGGCACAGGGAGGACTGGGAGCAGCACGTGCCCAGGCTTGCGGAATTCGGCCCTGCCATACTGGTGATCAACGACCCCGACGACATCTGCACGCGCGATATCGGCAAGCACCGCTTCATGCTGGACCTGAAATTCCGCAACTGGGAGATGGATTCGCCGGTCGCCCGGGCCCGCATTGGCGCCGTCTCCAACGCCAGCTAGGGCGCTCCCGGCGCGCTAGAAATCCTCGACCCCGTCGATCGCGTCGGGTTCGATCGAGTTGATAGGGCTGTCCCAGTCCTCTGGGTGCAGCGGGCGATCCGGGTCGAGCAGGTCGTCGTCATCCAGTTCGAAAGCCGCCCGCCAGTCCTCCGGGGGTTCCACTTCCTCGAGCACCATCTCGCGCCACGCGTCGAGGTCGTACTCCGATACCTCGCCGTCGAGGTACTGTGTTTCAATGGTCAGGCTAGCCGTATCCCAGTCGACGACCTCGAAGAGTTCGTGTGTCTGCAAATCCTTGTACCAGGCACCTACTACCGGCCTCAACATTTTCATCCATTCTCACCTGCCGTCCCTTTGCTTCAACATATCACGCTGTGTAGCCCTGTCCATCGGGCCGAATCACCGTGAAAATCGCGCGGCTCATCCCTGGGGTAAAAGCGCGTATTCGCCTTTTCAAACCAGATCAGATGCTTGCGTATAATTCCGAGAGTTGACTTAAATGGGCTGCCGTTTTTATATAGCTCAAGGCCCGGCGTCGAAGGCACCGACATGAAAAATCTGTCTAAAAATGGGCAGAAATGTTTTGATTGGTTGAAATGAGAGAGCGACGGACATGAATCCACTGGCCATCATCGGCGGTACCGGCCTCGACCAGCTCGACGGGATGAAAGTCGTCCGCGAGCATGCGCTGGATACCCCCTTCGGCCAGCCTTCGAGGCCCGTCGAGGAGGGCCGCGTGGGCGCCGCCAGCGTCTTTTTCCTGCAGCGTCACGGCAGTCCGCGCGCGATCCCGCCGCACAGGATCAATTACCGTGCCAACCTCTGGGCGCTGCAGTCACTCGGAGTGGGCGCGATCGTCGCCATCAACGCGGTGGGCGGTATATCGGCACAGATGAAGCCCGGACGCCTGCTGATCCCCGACCAGTTGGTCGATTACACCTGGGGTCGTGAGCACACGTTCGACGAGGGTGACGAGGATACCCTGATGCATATCGACTTCACCGAGCCTTACGACCGCGAACTGCGCATGGCGCTGGTGGCCGCCGCCGGTGCCGCCGGCATTACCCACGAGGCCTCGGGCGTTTACGGCGTGACCCAGGGGCCGCGGCTCGAAACCGCGGCCGAGGTGCAGCGCATGGCCCGCGACGGCTGTGATGTGGTCGGGATGACCGGGATGCCCGAGGCGGCACTGGCGGGGGAACTCGGCATCCCCTACGCCAGTGTCTGCATGGTGGTGAACCCGGCCGCAGGCCTCGGTGCCGTCCCGCTGACGATCGATGCGATGAAAGAGATTCTCGATAGAGAGGCGGGCGTGGTCCGCTACCTGCTTACCGAGCTATTGCGGCAGCAGGCCTGAAGCGGGTTCCGTCTCTTCCGCCGGAGCCGGCTCCGGAACCTTGACCGGGGTGACCTTCACGACCACCCCGAACATCGGGTGGTCGAGGTAATTGACCTCGCTGCTGCGCATGCGCCGCGTCTGGTTCAACAGCACCGCGTGGCGGTAAGGATACCCCGGTCCCGACGCCTCACCGGGAAGCGGTGCGCCCGGGCCGCCTTCACCGGCAGTCGCTATGGGCTCGAACGGGTCCACGGGCGCCATGGACGGTGGCGCCAGCGGCGGGGCAGGCATCTGCCACTCGCTGTGCAGGTACTCGCCGTTCGTGTTCAGCCACAGGTTGGTTTCGAGGTAGATGTAGCGCGAGATGTAGAGTTTCACCGTGCCCTGCAGTGCGGGCCAGGGGCCGCCGTCCCCGGACCGGTCGAGGACGATGGGGATAGCCTGGGAGCGACCGGGTATCGGTTGTGTCCAGGCCTCGTGGAACAGCTTGCGATAGCGCCCGCTGCTCTGCATGCGCGCGGCGGCGCCGCGAAATTCCAGTTCGGAGGCGGGCAGGGTGATGAACGGTGCAGGGTAGACCGGGTTGTAGCCGGCAGGCTTCGGCGCGGGGAGCAGCGGGTTCTGTTCCTGCAGCGGGGCCTGCGCCGCCGGGTGATCGGGGTCCACCAGTAAACGGGTCTTGCGCGGGTAGGACAGCGACGGGGTGGCGTCCCATTCCTCCGCGGCACTGCCGCCGCTGTTGCTGAAGACCAGCATCTCCACCCGGTACCAGGTTTCTGCCCGGCTCTCTGCGATCATCGCCGACAGCAGCAGGATGCCGCCGAGCAGTCCGGTCAGTGGCGTTGGTTTGCGGTCACGCATCGGCGGTGCTCTTGTGAGGGTCGGTGGCCAGTGATTCCAGCAGTCCCTCGATATGTCGAACGCGCAGCTGGATGTCCGGGAGTCCGGTGTCGAATCGCAGCCTGTTTGCCCCCGACAGTTTGTATTGCCGGGGATCTGACTGGACCAGCTGGACCAGCGCAAGGGGATCGACCGGCGTCGTCTCGTTGAACACGATACTACCACCCTCGGCTCCGGCTTCGATAGTCCGTATACCCAGCGCCTGCGCCTTGAGCCGCAGGCCGGAAACCACGAACAGGTTGCTTGCCTGCTGTGGCAGCAGGCCAAAGCGGTCGATCATCTCCACCTGCAGGTTACGCAGCTCTTCGTCGTCGCCGGCGGCGGCAATGCGCTTGTACAACACGAGCCGGCTGTTGATGTCCGGCAGGTAGTCCTCCGGAATCAGGGCGGGCTCCCGCAGGTTGACCTCGGTACCGTGTTCCAGCGGCGCGTCCGCGTCCGGAATCTCGCCGCGCCGCAGCGACGCCACGGCCCGCTGCAACATGTCGATGTACATCGAGAAACCGACGCTGTGAATCTGCCCGCTCTGTTCCTCGCCCAGCAGCTCGCCGGCACCCCGGATCTCCAGGTCGTGGGTGGCCAGCAGGTAGCCCGCGCCCAGCTCGCCTGCCGCCTCGATGGCCTCCAGTCGCTTGACCGCGTCGGCGGTGATGGCGGAGCGGGGTGGTGTGAGCAGGTAGGCGTAGGCCTGGTGGTGCGAGCGGCCCACGCGGCCCCGCAGCTGGTGCAGTTGGGCGAGGCCGAACTTGTCCGCGCGTTCGATGATGATCGTATTGGCGTTGGGGATGTCGATGCCTGTCTCGATGATGGTGGTGCACAGCAGGACGTGGTGGTGGCGGTGATAGAAGCTCGACATTACCTGCTCGAGTTCCGTTTCGCGCATCTGCCCGTGGGCGACGGCGATACTGATGTCAGGCAGCAGCTCGCGCAGCTTGCGCGCCGTCTCCTCGATGGTCTTGACCTCGTTGTGCAGGTAATAGACCTGGCCGCCGCGCAGGGTCTCGCGCAACACCGCTTCTTTTACCAGGCCCACGTTGTGCTCACGCAGGAAGGTCTTGATCGACAGCCGGCGGGCGGGAGGTGTCGAGATTATCGACAGGTCGCGCATGCCGCCGAGCGCCATGTTCAGCGTCCTCGGGATCGGGGTCGCGGTCAGCGTGAGTATGTCGACTTCCGAGCGCAGGGCCTTGATGGCCTCTTTCTGTTTGACGCCGAAACGGTGCTCCTCGTCTATGATAAGCAGCCCGAGGTCCCTGAAGGCAAAGTCCTTCTGCAGCAGTCGGTGGGTGCCGATCAGGATATCCACCTCGCCCGCGGCGGCGCGCCGCGTGATGTCCTGCATCTCCCCGCCCGACTTGAAGCGTGACACCACCTCGATAGTGACCGGCCAGTCCGCGAAGCGGTCGCTGAAGGTGTTGTAGTGCTGCTGGGCGAGCAGCGTGGTCGGCACGAGCAGCGCCACCTGCTTGCGGTTGCAGGTGGCGAGGAAGGCGGCGCGCAGCGCGACCTCGGTCTTGCCGAAGCCGACATCGCCGCAGACCAGCCTGTCCATGACCCGGGGGCCCTGCATGTCCTCCAGCACGGCATCGATGGCCGCCTCCTGGTCGGGCGTTTCCTCGAAGGGGAAGGCGGCGCAGAACTGGCCGTGGATCGGCTCCTCGATTTCGAACTCGAAGCCCTCCCGCGCTTCACGCCGGGCGTAGACCTCCAGCAGCTGCGCGGCGACATCGCTGGCTTTCTCGCTGGCCTTGCGACGTGCCTTCTCCCACTGGTCAGATCCCAGCCTGTGCAGCGGCGCCAGCTCCGGGTCGCTGCCGGCATAGCGGCTGATCAGGTGCAGCGAGGCGACGGGTACGTATAACCGTGAACCCTGTGCGTATTCGAGCGTGAGAAACTCCGTCTCCTGACCGTCGATCGCCAGGTTCTGCAGGCCGACATACCGGCCGACGCCGTGCTCGAGGTGCACTACCGGAACGCCCTCGCGCAGTTCGTTGAGGTCCCTGAATACGGCGGTCGGATCGGCCTCTTCGGCGCGTTTGCGCCGACGGCGCTGCGCCACGCGATTGCCGAACAGCTGGGCTTCGCACACCAGCGTGGCCTGTCCCGGGCCGAAGTAGAGGCCACGGTCCAGCGGCGCGGTGGCGAGAGCGAAGTCCAGGCCCGACTCCAGGAATGCCTGCCAGTTGGTAACGACTGGCGGCGACACGTCGTGTTCCTTGAGGGATTGCAGCAATATCTCCCGGCGCCCCGCGGACTCGGCACACAACAGCACCGGCCCGCCGTGTTCCTCGACGAACGTCAGCAGGTTGTCGGTGGCGGCCCCGGACCTTTTCTCGCCCGCCAGGTCAGGCGGCGGCTCGACGCCGGTAACCTGATGCACGGCCGCGTCGGGGTTATCGCGCAGTTCCAGCACCGCGAAGCGCTTGAACTCCCGGTACAGCTCCTCGACCGGCGTAAAGCAGCGAGCCGGCGGCAGCAGCGGGCGCCTGGGGTCGATGCCGTATTCGTCGAAGCGGGTGTCTACCTCGTGCCAGAAATGGCGCGCCGCCGCATGGTGATCCCCGAGCGTAATCAGTGCGCTGTCCGGTGGCAGGTAGTCGAAGAGGGTGGCGCAGCGCTCGAAGAACAGCGGCAGGAAGTATTCGCAGCCCCCGGGGCTGCGTCCTGCGCTCACATCGGCATAGGTGGGGCACAGGTCGTGGTCGACATCGAAGCTGTCGTACCAGTTCATCTGGAAGCGCTTGATCGCCGACTGGTCCAAAGGGTATTCCCTTGCAGGCAGCAGGTTGATGTTGTCGACCCGGTCCACGGTGCGCTGGCTGTCGGGTTCAAACGTGCGCAGTGAATCGATCTCGTCATCCAGCAGGTCGATACGGAAGGGGACGTCGCTGCCCATGGGGAACACGTCGAACAGGGAGCCGCGCAACGCGAACTCGCCGTGCTCGTAGACCGTCTCCGCGTGCACGTAACCGTTGTTGAGGAGGTTGTCGCGAAAGCGCTCGACGTTGAGCGTCTGCCCCGTCTCAAGCACCAGGCTCGAACCCGCGACGTAGTCCGTGGGCGCCAGTCGATGCATGAGCGTGGAGACGGGAACGATGAGCACGCCGTCGCGCATCGCCGGCAGCCGGTACAGGGTATGCAGCCGCTCCGAGATGATGTCCTGGTGCGGTGAGAAGTTGTCGTAGGGCAGGGTCTCCCAGTCGGGAAACACCAGGAGTTCGGCCGGCCGCTCCAGGAAAAACGGCAGTTCGCGCTCCAGCGCCAGCGAGGCGCTGGTGTCCGCCGTCACCACCACGAGCAGGCGCCCCGGCGCGACCAGTTCCGCGATGCAGCGCGCCTCGGCACAGCCGTGGAAGGGCCCGATGGCAGTGCGGGAGGCGGCCTGCCCGGGCCAGGGCGTTTGGTCGACCAGTTTGCTGAACATGGTATATGGCGTCGCTATGATGGCGGGGTGTCCTGGAAGCGTGGCAATTATAGCGGAGCCGACAGCCGGCACCAGCACCGGAGCGTGACCCGCCGCGAATTATGGCATTTGGCCGCTTGCGCCGCATTTCCCGGCAGATGATAATACCGGCCCCACTGTAAGCACCCTCCGCATTAAGGTATCCGATGTCGACAAAACGCCAACGAACCCGTCCTGATGACTACTTCGGGGACTGGAAAGCGCGTGAAGCGCTGGCCGAGGGGATGATCCCCCTGGTGGGTCGCCTGTCCCGGGAGAAGAATGTCAAGTGCTATATCTACGGCAGGCCGCTCGTCAATCGCTCCGTCTACGAGATCATGAAGGCCCACCGATATGTGCGCCAGGTCGAGGGCAATGAGCTGTCGGAGAAAGAGACCTTTCCGGTATTCAACTGCCTGAGCCAGATGGACCTCGGGCCGGCGCACATCGACGTCGGTCGACTGGCGGCGGGTTTCGCCATGCAGGAGGAGGGCGGTGAGCAGGCGCTGCAGCACTACCTGGAGAAGGAACTCGAGCACCTCATCGGCGCCACGGGCAAGCCGCTGGACAAGCCGCAGGATGTCGTGCTTTATGGCTTCGGGCGAATCGGCCGCCTCATGGCGCGTATCCTTATCGACAAGACCAATGGCGGTGACGGGCTGCGCCTGCGCGCCATCGTCGTGCGCAAGGGCAAGGCGCCCAACGACCTCGAGAAGCGGGCCAGCGGCCTGCGGCGCGACTCCGTGCACGGCGCGTTCGAGGGCACGATCAGGATGGATGAGGAGCGCCAGTCCTTCGTCGCCAACGGCAACGAGATCAAGGTGATCTACGCGGACGCCCCGGATGAAATCGACTACACCGAGTACGGCATAGAGAACGCCATCATCGTGGACAACACCGGTGCCTGGCGCGACGAGGAGGGCCTGTCGCGGCACCTCGAGAGCAAGGGTGTCAGCAAGGTGATCCTGACCGCGCCCGGTAAAGGTTCACTGAAGAACGTCGTCGCGGGGATCAACAACGACATCATCGAGGATTCGGACCGAATCATCTCCGCGGCGTCCTGTACCACCAATGCCATCGCGCCGCCGTTGAAGGCCATGGACGACGAGTTCGGCATTGTCTCCGGCCACGTGGAGACCGTCCACGCCTACACCAACGACCAGAACCTGATCGACAACTACCACAAGGCGTCGCGCCGAGGCCGCAGCGCCCCCCTGAACATGGTGATCACCGAAACCGGCGCCGCGAAGGCCGTGGGCAAGGTGCTACCTCAGCTGGAGGGCAAACTGACCGGTAATGCGATACGGGTGCCGACGCCCAATGTCTCCATGGCCATTCTCAACCTGACCGTGGGCAGGGAAACCACCGTCGAGGAGGTCGTGGAGTTCATGCGCTACCAGGCGCTGCACTCCCCGCTGCGCAAGCAGATCGATTTCTCCGCGTCGCCCGAGATCGTCTCCAGCGATTTCGTGGGTTCGCGGCACGCGTGCATATTCGACGCGAAGGCCACCATCGTCAACGGCGACCGGGTCGTGATGTACCTCTGGTACGACAACGAGTTCGGCTACAGCTGCCAGGTGCACCGCATCCTGGAGCAGATGGCGGGTATCCACTACGAGGTCTATCCCCGGCAGCCCTGATCCAGCCCTCGTTCGGGCCCCGGGGTGGACCCGGTTGGCCCGCCGGGAGCCGGGTCTCCAGCCCGGACAAAAAACTGTTGCAAATCAAACCGCTCACCCCCTAACCGCTGGTTTTTTGTGGAGCCATTCCGGTATAATGCGCGCGGCGTGTAATCCGGGGTCAGAATCCGGCCAAAAAGGGTGAAATCCGGTCAGTTCCAGGTGCTGCCGGGAGGCTTTCACCCCTGTGGTTCCCCCAGGGTGTGCCCATCCAACTGTACCAAGTTTTGGTTCTGTAGGCAGAACGTATGATCAAGATCAAACGGGGTCTGGACATTCCTATTCAGGGCAGTCCGCGGCAAGTTATCGAGGATGCGCCGTGGGTCCGGGCCGTGGCCCTCGTCGGCTTCGATTACGTCGGCATGAAGCCGACCATGGCGGTGAAAGAAGGCGATCGCGTGAAGCTGGGCCAGCTCCTGTTTGCCGATAAAAAGACAGAGGGCGTGCTTTACACCGCACCCGCGGGGGGCGTCGTCTCGGCGATCAACCGCGGCGCGAAGCGGGTATTACAGTCCGTTGTGATCGATGTCGACGGCGACGAGGCCGAGACATTCCCGACCTGTACCCCGGGTAACCTGCCCGACCCCGCTACCGTGCGCGAGACGCTGGTGCAGAGCGGCCAGTGGACTGCCCTGCGCACCCGGCCCTACAGCAAGGTGCCGGCGCCCGACGCCGAGGCGGCGGCGATCTTTGTGACGGCTATCGACACGCACCCACTGGCCGGCGACCCCGCGCTGGTGATCGCGGAGCAGGCGGAAGCTTTCCGGCTGGGGCAGGACCTGCTGGCCAGCCTGACACCGGGGAAGCTTTACCTCTGCACGGCCGCCGGGACCGACATTCCGAAGGGCGACGCCGCCAATATCGAGGCGGCCCAGTTCGCCGGGCCCCATCCCGCGGGCCTGGCGGGCACCCATATCCATATGCTCGACAGTGTCCATACCGAAAAGACGGTCTGGACCGTCGGCTACCAGGACGTGATCGCCGTCGGGCGGCTGTTCCTGGACGGCCGGCTCTACACGGAGCGCGTGGTCGCGCTGGGCGGCCCGCAGGTCGAGAACCCGCGCCTGCTGCGCACCCGGCTCGGCGCCGACCTCGAGGCGCTGTGCGCCGGCCAGCTCAAGAATGGCGAGAACCGTATCGTGTCCGGCTCGGTGCTGGGCGGTCGCGCGGTGAAGGGCGGAACCGCCTACCTGGGCCGCTATCACAACCAGGTGTCCGTGCTGCGCGAGGGCCGCGACCGCGAGTTCATGGGCTGGCTTTCGCCCGGGTTCAGCAAGCACTCCAACCTTGGCATCTACGTCACCAGTTTCCTCGACACCGGGCCGCTGCCGATGACCACCAACACCAACGGCAGCGAGCGCGCCCTGGTTCCGGTGGGCAGTTACGAGACCATCATGCCGCTGGATATCCTGCCGACGCAGCTGCTGCGGTCGCTGGTCGTGGGAGACACCGAGATGGCGCAGGCGCTGGGCTGCCTCGAGCTGGAGGAGGAAGACCTGGCGCTGTGCAGTTACGTATGCGTCGGCAAATACGAGTATGGTCCCATCCTGCGGGACAATCTCACGCGCATTGAGCAGGAGGGATAGGGCGTGGGCCTGAGAAAAGTAATGGATGACCTGGAGCGCCACTTCCAGGAGGGCGGACGCTTCCAGAACTACTACGCGCTGTACGAGGTGTTCGACACCTTCCTGTACGCGCCGGACTCGGTCACGAAGTCCACCGCCCACGTGCGTGACGGCCTCGACCTGAAGCGCGTCATGATCACCGTCTGGCTGGCGACGTTCCCGGCCATGTTTTACGGCATGTACAACCTGGGCTTCCAGGCGACGGAGGTCATGCCCGCCGGTTACGCGGTCGAGGGCTGGCGCGGCTGGCTGATCGAGCTGCTCGGCGGCTACGAGGCCGGCAACCTGTGGCACTGCTTCTGGTACGGCGCCGTATTCTTTTTGCCTATTTATATCGTCACTTTCCTGGTGGGTATCAGCTGGGAAATCCTGTTCGCGATCAAGCGCGGCCACGAGGTCAACGAGGGTTTCTTCGTCACTTCCATCCTGTTCGCGTTGACCTGCCCGCCGGACATTCCGCTTTGGCAGGTTGCGCTGGGCATCAGCTTCGGCGTGGTGATCGGCAAGGAGGTCTTCGGTGGCACCGGCAAGAATTTCCTCAACCCCGCGCTGACCGGCAGGGCATTCCTGTATTTTGCCTACCCCGCGCAGCTCTCGGGCGACGGTGTCTGGGTGGCGGTGGACGGGCACACCGGCGCCACGGCCCTGTCTGTCGTGGCTTCGGACGGCATGGAGGCGCTGCGTCAGACATGGACCTGGACCGAGGCGTTCGTGGGGTCCGTGCCGGGGTCCATCGGTGAGACGTCGACCCTGGCCATCCTGCTCGGCGGTGTCCTGCTGTTGCTGACCCGGATCGCCTCCTGGCGCATTATTGCCGGCGTATTCCTGGGCATGTTCGCCTTCTCGACGCTGCTGAACACCGTGGGCTCCGACAGCAACCCGGCATTTGCCATGCCCTGGTACTGGCACCTCGTCACCGGCGGCTTCGCTTTCGGCATGATCTTCATGGCGACCGACCCGGTGTCCGCGTCGATGACCGACACGGGCAAGTGGTGGTTCGGCATTCTGATCGGGGTGATGACGGTCCTTATCCGCGTGGTCAACCCGGCGTTCCCGGAGGGCATCATGCTGGCGATCCTGTTTGCCAACCTGTTTGCGCCACTCATCGACCATTTTGTTGTCCAGGCCAATATCAAGCGGAGGCTTGCACGTGTCCAGTAACGACGGCATCAAGAAGACGCTGACGGTTGCATTTCTACTCTGTGTGGTCTGCTCCGTCATCGTGTCCACGGCGGCGGTTGTGCTCAAGCCCTCGCAGGAGGCGAACCAGTCCCTCGACCGCAAGCGCAACATCCTGGCGGCCGCGGGGATGCTCGACGAGAACAGCAGCGTCGACGAACTGTTCGCGCAGGTAGAGACCCGCGTCGTGGACCTGCGCACCGGCCGCTTCACCGACGAGGTTGACCCTGAGAGCTACGACCAGCGCAGGGCGGCGAAGGACCCCGACTACTCCGTCGCGCTGGGTGCGGGGGAGGACCCCGCCAAGATCCTGCGCAAGGAATACTATGCGCTGGTCTACCTGTTCCAGGATTCGGCAGGGGAGATCGATCGCATCGTGCTCCCCGTGCACGGCTATGGGCTGTGGGGTCAGCTGTACGGATTCATCGCGCTGGAGAATGATGCAACGACGGTGGCCGGACTCGGTTTCTACGAGCACAAGGAAACCCCGGGACTCGGCGGCGAGGTGGACAATCCCCGCTGGAAGGCGCTGTGGCCCGGCAAGCGCGCCTACCGCGATGGCGAGGTGGCGATCGAGGTGGTCAAGGGCTCGGTGATTCCCGGCTCCGCGAACGCTGATTACCGGGTCGACGGACTGGCCGGTGCGACCCTGACCACCCGCGGCATTTCCAACCTGGTGCAGTACTGGCTCGGCGATAACGGCTTCGCGCCGTTCCTGGCAAACCTTAAAGCAGGCGAGGCCTGATTATGGATTCGGTAAAAGAAACCCTCACGTCACCGATTTTCAAGAATAACCCGATCGCGCTGCAGATCCTCGGCATCTGTTCCGCCCTCGCGGTCACCTCGTCCCTGCAGGTCACGCTGGTGATGTGCGTGGCGCTGACGTTCGTGTGTGCCTTCGCGAACCTATCGGTGTCGGTGATCCGTAACCACATTCCCGGGAGCATCCGCATTATCGTGCAGATGGTGATCATCGCCTCCCTGGTTATCGTGGTGGACCAGTTCCTCAAGGCCTATGCCTACGCTATCAGCAAGCAGCTGTCCGTTTTCGTCGGGCTGATCATCACCAACTGTATCGTGATGGGCCGCGCCGAGGCCTTCGCCATGAAGAACCCGCCGATGGCGAGCTTCGTCGACGGCGTCGGCAACGGTCTGGGCTACAGCGTGGTGCTGATCGCCGTCGCGGTGGTGCGCGAACTGTTCGGCGCCGGCAAACTGATGGGATATGAAATCCTGCCTTTGGTCACCGAGGGTGGCTGGTACGTGCCCAACGGCCTCATGCTGCTGCCGCCCAGCGCATTCTTCCTCATCGGCCTGTTCATCTGGGCCCTGCGCAGCTTCCACAAGGAGCAGGTGGAGGAGCCCGACTTCCGGCTGGCGAAGCATGCGCCGGCGAGGGAGGGCGTGTAAATGGAGGCGCTACTCAGCCTGTTCGTCCGCTCCATATTCATCGAGAATATGGCGCTGGCCTTTTTCCTCGGCATGTGTACGTTCCTGGCGATTTCCAAAAAAATCCAGGCCGCCCTGGGACTGGGAATCGCCGTTATCGTCGTGTTGACAATTACGGTGCCGGTCAACAACCTGATCTACAACTACCTGCTCGCCGACGGCGCGCTCGTCTGGGCGGGCCTGCCGGACATGGACCTCAGCTTCCTCGGCCTGCTGTCCTATATCGGCGTGATCGCGGCCATCGTGCAGATACTCGAGATGTTCCTCGACAAGTTTGTGCCGGCGCTCTACAACGCGCTCGGTGTCTTCCTGCCGCTGATCACCGTGAATTGCGCCATCCTCGGTGCATCACTGTTCATGGTTGAGCGGGATTACAGCTTTGCCGAGAGCGTGGTATTCGGCGCCGGCTCCGGCGTGGGCTGGGCGCTGGCGATCGTCGCGCTGGCCGGCATCCGGGAGAAGATGAAGTACTCGGACGTACCGGACGGTCTCGAGGGCCTCGGTATTACCTTCATTATCGTTGGCCTGATGTCGCTGGGCTTCATGTCCTTCGGCGGCATCGACATCTAGGGGGTTGAACTGAGATGGACCTGACCATTGTCTTCGGCGTAGGCATGTTTACCGTGATCGTGCTGCTGCTGGTCGCGGTGATTCTGTTCGCACGTTCCTACCTGGTCAGCAGCGGTGATGTACATATCCTCATCAACGGGGAGAAAACCATTACCGTCCCCGCCGGCGGCAAGCTGCTGCAGACGCTCTCCGAGGCGCAGCTGTTCCTGCCCTCCGCCTGCGGCGGCGGCGGCACCTGCGCGCAGTGCAAGTGCATCATCAAGGAGGGCGGCGGATCGATGCTGCCCACGGAAGAGGGCCACTTCACCCGCCGCGAGGCGAACGAGGGCTGGCGGCTGAGCTGCCAGACCGCGGTCAAGCACGATATGGAGATACAGGTGCCGGACGACGTGTTCGGCGTCAAGCAGTGGGAGTGCACCGTCGAATCCAACCCCAACGTGGCGACCTTTATCAAGGAGCTGACACTGCGCCTGCCTGAGGGAGAGAACGTGGATTTCCGCGCGGGCGGTTACGTCCAGCTCGAGTGCCCGCCGCACCACGTGAAGTACTCGGACTTCGACATCGAGGAGGAGTACCGGGGCGACTGGGAACGCTTCGAGTTCTTCAAGCTCGAGAGCGAGGTCAAGGAGACGGTGATCCGGGCCTATTCGATGGCCAACTACCCGGAAGAGCGGGGCGTGGTGAAGTTCAATATCCGCATCGCGACGCCGCCGCCGGGCAGCCACGGCATCCCCGCGGGGCAGATGTCCTCCTGGACGTTCAACCTGAAACCCGGGGACAAGGTCAAGGTTTACGGACCGTTCGGTGAATTCTTCGCCAAGGATACGGACGCCGAGATGGTCTTCATCGGCGGCGGCGCCGGTATGGCGCCCATGCGCTCACACCTGTTCGACCAGCTCAAGCGCATCCACAGCAAGCGCAAGATTTCCTTCTGGTACGGCGCCCGCTCCCTGCGGGAGATGTTCTACGAGGACGATTACAACCAACTCGCGGCGGAGAACGACAACTTCGATTGGCACGTGGCACTCTCGGACCCGCAGCCCGAGGACAACTGGGACGGCCTGACGGGCTTCATCCACAACGTGTTGTACGAGGAGTACCTCAAGGACCACCCGGCGCCCGAGGACTGCGAATACTACATGTGCGGGCCGCCGATGATGAACTCCGCCGTCATCCAGATGCTCACTGACCTCGGTGTCGAGCCGGAAAATATCATGCTCGACGATTTCGGTGGGTAGTATCGTGGATGTCGTTCCGATTCGTCGGACCGCCGCGAAGGCGGGAGCGTAGCGGATGCGATATTCAACGGCTTCCCGCCTTCGCGGCGGTCCGACGGCTCGGAACGACGGAAGGAGCCACTTGCGAAAGTGGCTTTTTTGTTTGACCGCCGTCTTCCTGCTGGCGGGGTGCTCGCGCGAGGTGGTGCCCGTGACGGTGACGGGGGCCACGATGGGCACCACCTGGGGTGTGAGCTACATCGAGCCCGGGCAGGCGGTGGACCCGGACCAGCTGTGGGCCGATATCCAGGCGCTGCTGGATGAGGTTAACCGCAGCATGTCCACCTACCGGGATGATTCGGAGATCAGCGCCTTCAACCGGTCGCCCCCTGAGGACTGGGTGCAGGCGTCCCCGGCGTTCCTGCAGGTGTTGCAGGCCGCGCTGGCGGTCGGCGAACGCAGCGAGGGCGCCTACGATGTGACGGTCGCGCCGCTGGTGGACCTGTGGGGCTTCGGCCCCGGTAAATCCGTAGACGCGGTGCCCGCCGAGGAGGAGATCGCCGCGGGTATGCAGCGGGTCGGCCAGCAGCACCTGCGCCTCGATGATGACAGCGGCGCGGTGATGAAGCGGATTGACCTGTCGCTGGACTTGTCCTCCCTCGCGAAAGGCCACGCCGTGGACCGGATAGCCGGATTACTCGCGCAGCGCGGCATCGAGCGGTTCATGGTGGAGGTCGGCGGCGAGATGCGCCTGTCGGGACTGAGCGGCCGGGGCGACCCCTGGCGCATCGCCATCGAGCAGCCTGACGGGACCCTCCGCGCCGTTGCCGCCGCCATGAGCCTGACGGATGTCGCGATTGCCACCTCCGGCGACTACCGCAACTATTTCGAGGTGGAAGGGCGCCGGTACTCCCACATGATCGACCCGCGCACGGGCCGTCCCGTGGCCCATGACCTCGTTTCGGTGACGGTGGTACACCCCGAATGCATGGTAGCGGACGCCTGGGCCACGGCCCTGGTGGTGCTCGGGAGGGAGCGGGCGATGGCAGTAGCGCAGGAGCAGGGATTGGCGGTATATTTTATCCACAGGGCGGGAGATGAGTTGGTGCATAGCCATACCCCGTCGTTTTCGGGTTACCTGCCCGGGCCCGATGCCCGGGACGGGGCCTGACCGTTAGGGTTTGCGATGACAGTATTCGTTATCAGTTTTCTCGTTATAGGCCTGGTCATCGCGGGAATGGCGATAGGCGTGCTCGCGGGTCGCCCGCCCATCAAGGGCTCCTGCGGCGGCATGGGAGCGCTCGGCATCGACACCGCCTGCGAAATCTGCGGGGGCGATCCGCGACGCTGTGACGAGGAAACGCGGGACGGCGAGGTGGGTAAGAAAGATCCTGGTCTGTACTACCCGGCGGACTAGCAGAGTAGACCCACTTTTGAGCGCACTTCACAGCTCTATCGGCAACTACGCGCCCTTCGTCGGTGTGCGCTACAGTTTCAGCCGTAAGCGCAACCGTTTCACTTCCGTCATCGCCACCGTGTCGATGCTGGGCATGGTGCTCGGTGTCGCCAGCCTGATTGTCGTCCTGTCCGTGATGAACGGGTTCGCCGGGGAGTTGCGCGGACGCATCCTGTCGCTCGTACCCCACGGCTTCGTGGAGATTGCGGATAACGACGCGAGCCGGTGGCGCGAGCTGGCGGCACAGGTCGAGGGCAGCGCGGGGGTGGTTGCCGCCTCGCCCTATATTACCGAGAAGGCCATCCTGGGCAGCGGGCGACTCCTGCATGGCGCGGTCGTCACGGCGGTGGACCCCCAAATGCAGAGCGCGGTATCGGGGCTGGCCGATGCCATGGTCGTCGGTGACCTCGCAAGTCTGGAGGGCGACGGCTTCAACGTGGTGCTCGGTGTTTCCCTCGCCAGTATTCTCGGCGTGGTCCCCGGCGATACGGTGAACGTGACGGTGCCCCGGCTCACGGTGACGCCGCTGGGCCTGTTCCCCCGCAGCAAGCGGCTCACGGTCACGGGGCTGTTTGAAATCGGCGCCCAGCCGGACGCCTACCAGGCGTACGTGTCCCTGGGGGCGGGCCAGAAGCTGCTGGGCAGCAAGGGTAAGGTCGAGGGGTTGCAGGTGAGGACGGAGGAGTTGTTCGAGGCGCCGGGGATCATGCGTGAACTCGCCGCCGGATTGCCGGAGACCTACACCGTGAAGGACTGGAGCGAGACCCAGGGCTCGCTGTTCCGCGCCGTCAAGCTCGAGAAGCTGATGGTCGGCCTGCTGCTGCTCGGCCTCGTCGCGGTGGCCGCCTTCAACATCGTATCGACGCTGGTCATGTCCGTCGCGGAGAAGCGACGCGACATCGCGGTGCTGCGAACGATGGGGGCGCGCTCCCAGGGCGTGATCGCCATCTTTGTCGCCCATGGGCTCGCGCTCGCCACGGTGGGGATCGCCGTGGGTGCGCTGCTGGGTGTGGTGCTGGCAAGCAATATCGCGACGATCACCGCCGCGGTGGAAAATGCCCTCGGCATGAAGCTGTTTGATCCCTCGGTCTACTTTATCAGTGAGCTGCCCTCGGACCTTAAGGGCCTCGACGTGGCCGTCGTCGTGATCGCGTCGCTGTTCCTCAGCCTGGCCGCGACCCTGTATCCCGCCTGGCGAGCCTCCCGCATCGCACCCGCCGAGGTATTACGCTATGAGTGAGGTGGTACTGCGCTGCGAGGGCCTGTCGCGCACCTACGACGACGGCGACAAGTCGGTCACCGTGTTGAGCGGCGTCGATTTCAGTCTCCAGGCGGGTGAGAAGATCGCCGTGGTGGGCGGTTCCGGTTCGGGCAAGTCGACATTGCTCAACCTGCTCGGCGGCCTGGATGCGCCGACCGGCGGCAGGGTCCTGATGCGCGGGCAGGATATCGCCGCGCTCGACGAGAAGGCCCTCTGCAAACTGCGCAACGAGGAACTGGGCTTCGTCTACCAGTTCCACCACCTGCTGCCCGAGTTCGACGCGCGTGAGAATGTCGCGATGCCGCTGCTGATCGGCGGTACCGCGCGCAAGGCGGCCTGGGCCACCGCCCAGGACATGCTGGAAAGGGTCGGCATGGCGCACCGGCTGACACACCGGCCGGCCCAGTTGTCCGGGGGGGAGAGGCAGCGCGTCGCCATTGCCCGCGCGCTTGTCGGCCGGCCCTCCTGCGTCTTGCTGGACGAGCCGACGGGAAACCTCGACCCGCGCTCGGCGGCCCAGGTGCTGGAGCTGATCGATGAGCTGGGCCAGGACCAGGCCTCCTTCGTGGTGGTGACGCACGACCCGTCGATCGCCGCGCACATGCACCGCACGCTCGAGCTGTACAACGGCACGCTGCGGGAGCTGTCGTGACCTGGGCCGAGCGGTTCCGGCTCGCACTGCGCTACACCTTCGCCTTCGGCCAGGGACACCTGTCCGCATTCCTCTCGTCCCTGTCCATGCTCGGGCTGGTGCTCGCGATCACACTGCTGATCATCGTGTTGTCGGTGATGAACGGTTTCGACAAGGAAATGCGTGAACGGATCCTCTCGCTGGTCCCGCACATCACCGTTTACGCCGACCTGCCGGTCACTGACTGGCAGGACTATGTCGAACGCCTCTCCAGTCACCCGGAGGTAACCGGCGTAGGGCCCTTTGCGCAGTTCGATGCACTGGTCATGCGCGGATCCGATATCGAAACGGTGCGCGGCATCGGGCTCGATACCGGCGACGGGGGCAACTTTGCCGCGCTGATGGCTTACCTCGATGCGAGCGACGCCCGCGCGTTCACCGCGCAGTCCGACGGCATAATACTCGGCTCCGGGGTGGCGCGGCAGCTGGGTGTCGAAGTCGGGGAGCGCCTCAGTCTCGTGGTGCCCGGCAGCGGTCGCGCGGGCAGCATGGGGCCCACGCGGTTCCAGGCGGTGCAGCTGATCGCGATTCTCGAGACGGGCACCGAGCTGGACCAGGGGATCGCCCTGGTCAGGCTGCCGCTCGCGTCACAGCTTGCCGGCCTGGACGGCGGCGTGAGTGGCTTCAGGGTTTCGACCAACAACCTCTTCGATGTGCAGCGGATCGCGTGGCAGTTGCACAACAACCTGCCGACGGGGTTCTACAGTACCAACTGGATGATGACCCACGGTAACCTGTACTCGGCGATCCAGTTGTCGCGCGACCTGATCTCCATCCTGCTGTTTTCGATCATCGCCGTCGCGGCGTTCAACGTCGTGTCCTCGCTGGTGTTGGTCGTGCTGGACAAGCAGGGCAATATCGCGATCCTGCGCACACTCGGGGCGACCGGGGGCGACATCGCCTGGGTGTTCGTGCTGCAGGGGGGCATGATCGGGCTGGTGGGCGTGGCGATCGGCAGCGTGGCGGGCGCGCTGGGCAGCCTGGCGGTCC
>CAJIAY010000040.1_pt1 | contig 18704 bp, 20 predicted proteins | sample 9199221 | NCBI WGS metagenome assembly CAJIAY01 (sample SAMEA7708283, study PRJEB35096) | sediment metagenome | biome: marine neritic benthic zone biome [ENVO:01000025]; feature: sediment [ENVO:00002007]; material: shallow marine sediment [ENVO:03000034] sea grass bed [ENVO_01000059] ...
TATCGGTGCCGCGGATATTCAACAGCCAGCTGACGGAATCCGGGGCGAACACAAGGCACGCGTCACAGCCCTTCGCGCGAATGATCTCCGCGATGCGCTCGCGCTTCTGCGAACTGGACTCCCCCGTCCGGGCCTGCTCCAGCAGCAGCCCGCGTCCGCACACGGGCTCGGGCCTGTCCTGCCAGCAGCGGTCGACCAGGTTGTTCGCATCCGCCATCAGCTCGATCCCCGCCTGCCCGAGGGTGTCGCCGGTCTGCCGGTACCACTGCAGGCTGTGCAGTCGCGGGTCGCAGGCCGCCCGGCTGCCCTTCGGCAGCACAGACGCGAGCCATTGGGCCGGAGGCTCGTCGAGCAGGTGGTGGAATTCGAACAGGTCTCCGGAGACCTCGGCCCGGACCTGCACGGTGTAGCGACCGTCGACGAACAGCGCGGCCCGATCACATAACACCACGGCGACGCCGGCGGAGCCGGTGAAGCCGGTCAGCCAGTGCAGGCGTTCGCTGTGGCGAGGGATGTACTCCCCGAGGTATTCGTCCGCGCGGGGTACGAAGAGCGCGTCGTAACCCTCTTCGGTCATCACATCGCGCAGGGCGGCAAGGCGCGAGTCAGGCGCGGTCATGGTCGGTTACGGGGGGAGAAAGGCCGGCTGACATCCCGCCCTCGACGGCGGGAGTTCGCGGCATGGCGTGGCGCGTGAAGAGAGGCACTACTCCTCGTACAGGTCGAAATCCGCCTTGGAGATTCCGCAGTCCGGACACTCCCAGTCCTCGGGCAGGTCCTCCCAGCGCGTTCCCGGGGGTATACCGTCGCCGGGCAGCCCCTCCGCTTCATCGTAGATAAAGCCGCAGATTACGCACTCGTACTTCTTGTAGTCGCTCATTTACCGTTCTCTCGCCTTCCGTTCGTGAATTGCTGCAGGATTATACGTGACCCCGGTGCCACCGTGCGCCGCCCGGGTCAGCAAAACTATACCAGAGTCAGCCTAAAATTCGCCGTCCACGCCGATCCGGTAGTTGGTCTCTTCCGGGGTCGCGATAAGACTCAGCATCTGCTCGAGCTGGGGCTCCAGTTCGTCGTCGCTGCCCATCAGGATGTCCACCTCGTAACGCCGCCCGTCCAGCTCCGCGAAACCCATCGCCTGCAGCGGGCCCGCCAGGGTCATCACTTCGCCGCGCAGGATTTCTCCCGGCGGTTGTTTGAACTCCATGGTGTAGGAACCGAGTGGTACCAGCCCCCGGGGAGAACGCCACGCCGCGCCCTGCCATTCCAGCCTTCCGTCGGCACTCTCCGGCAGCCCGTCGCGCAGCTTGAGGCCGGCCAGCTGCAGGCTGAATACCCCGTCGAGGGCAACGGGCGCGAACTCCGTCAGCAGCGCGGCATCGAACTGCAGGTCCAGTTCGCGGATATCCAGGTCGCGCTGCCCGCGCAGCACGAGGTCGCCGGACAGCGACTGGTTACCCCATTGGCTTTCCATCTCCACTCGCGGCGACAGGGTGAGCAGTGACAACGGCCGCAACCTCCACTGCACCCTGCCGAGATGGAAGTAGCCCTGCGGCAGTCGCACCTGAACGCTGGACGCGATGCCGCGCCAGACGGTGCCGGACAGGCCTTGCAACAGTAACTGCTCCGACGGCACGAACAGGTAGAGGAGCCGGGCGGGCGCCGAGACGACAAGCATTAGCAGGAAGAGCAGGGCCAGGAGCCCCGCCAGGGTCAGCCAGGATTTTTTCATGTCATCCCGCCTGTGCGACCCGAACCGTTACGTTGACGAAACCATCGGTGCCCGTCTGGGTGAGGGAGACCTCGCGCACCAGCAAACCCTTGCCGAATTCCATCTCGTACAGCCACTGCAGCACCTTGTCGAAAGGCGCGCTCTCCAGCCGCACCTGTATCTCGCCGCGGCTGTTAGGCTGCAAGCGCATGACCGGCAACTCGAAGCGCCCCGTGGACTCGTTGATTTCAGAGGTCAGGTTGCGCCGCCTGCCCTGGCTGGAGTCGCCCTTGCGCAGTTCCAGCAGCTGGGACACCATCGCGTCCACGCGCCCCCGGGACTCGGCGATGGCGCCGTTCTGCAGCTTCAACTCGTCACGCCGGTTGTCCAGCGGTGTCCAGACCAGCATGTAGAACAGGTAGAGCACGACGACGAGACCCAGCACCAGCAGGCTCGCCTGTTCCCTCTGCTCCAGGGCTGCAAACCATTCTTTCATGATCGATTCGTCACCCTGAGGCGGGCGCTGACGCGCTCGCCGCGCTGACTGCTGCTTTCCATCACCGCCTCGAGGCCGGCGTCGTCGATCCGGCTGCGCAACCGCTCGACACCCTCGAAGTCCGCCGCCGTGATGTTGAGGCGCATCTCGTCATCCTTGTCGGAGTAATTGATCGTTGCGATGCGGGTACCCGGTGATGCACTGATCGCGCCGCCGACCCTTTCCATCAGGCTGACAAAGCCGCTGCCCTGCCCTGAGCCACCCAGGGCATCGAGCTGCCTGCGCAGCTGTTTTTCCGCATCCACCACCGCACCCTTCGGAAACGCCTTGCGATAGCTCTGCTCCACCGCACCGCGCAGGGCCAGGTTCTGCTGTGTCAGCTGGCGATAGTCCGCGTAGGTCGCCGCCATGTGCAGGACAACGGCGACGCCGAACGCTGCGGCGACAGCGCGCCACTGGCGCCACCAGCGGCCCAGCGGCAGGCGCGGTGCATACTCTCCCTGCAGCAGGTTGAGGTTGACCTCACCGGAGTCCGACAGCATCAGCGCGGCGCACAGGTTGCCGCGCCGCCACTGCACCAGCTCCTGCAGCCGCTCCGGCACGAGGGTCGTGTCCGCATCCTGGTCCGAGCCGTAAATGACGATGGCTTGCGGCTCCCCATGCTCCCCCGCGACGCCCTCGAGCATGGCGGACGCGAGATCCCGCTCGACGGTGAACCCGCCGCAGCGGCCGAAGCGCACAATCGCGACCTCGCCCTCGATGACGAGGCACCATTCCCCCGCCTGCCAGGGCAGTAGCAACGGCTCCGGCAGCCAGGACTGTATACCCGGCAGGTCCGCGAGCAGTGCCTGCCAATCGTCCATCCGCTCCTGCGCGGTAATGGCGACCGCGTAGTCACCCTCCTCCAGCGGACAGTAGGCGAAGTGCAGGTTATCCACGTCCGCGGCAACCTGCTCCTCCAGCATGAAGGGCAGCGATTTGCTCAGGTGTTTCTTCTCTTCGGGTGCGACCGGCTGCACCAGCAGGCGAGCGTCTGCGCCCGGGACACCGAAGCACACGCGGTGGCGACGGTCGGCGAGAGTCGCCAGCAGGTCCTCCATGGCGGACCCGTCGTCGAGCCAGCGGGGTTCGACGCCGGCACCCGGGGGATACCACGCGAGGCGTCCCTCAACGAGTCGTACTACAGCGGTATCGCGCAAAACTTCTCCACCTTACTCTCCGCACTTTCCGCGGCGCCAGGTACGGGCGGAACCTCCGGACACGGGTTCCCCGTCGCTCTCGCTATCGCGCCGACCTTGCGGTTGCGTCGCTCCAGCACACTGTACAAGTGCATCTCCTTCCCGGCAACCTCCGCCCGTGCCCGCAGGAGGAAGTAGTGACTATTCTCACCCAGCAGCCTCCTGAGCGGCTCCATGTCCTCCTTGCGGTCGGCGAACAGCGGGTTGTTCAGGAAGTCTTTCTTGTCCTGGAATTCGGACTCCGCCAGCGTCACACCCTCATCCTCGCTGAGGGGACTCAGGTCGTTGTCGGCATTGATACTGCGCAGTACCATGGGCGGCGCCGTGTGTATGTTCAGCGTGGTATCCGACGCGGGCAGCACAGTCACCCAGGGCAACAGGGCATCGTAGATTTCCGGTGTCATGTTGGCGACGGCGCGCAACTCGCTGACGCTGGACATCAGTCGATTCCCGGTGCGGTAGGCAGGCGTCCTGCCGTAGTAGTAGGTATCCTCCGCGCCGTCGCGCAATGGCTCCTGGTTCTTGTCGAGCCAGTCGCTGATCGACTCCGTGATCGCGATTGCCTCGAACTCGCTGACGGCGGGTTCACCGAGCGCCTGCAACAGGCGTATGAACTGCTGCTGAGCCGGCGTGAAACGCTTGTCGGGATCCGGCCGCTCGCGGGATACCTGCTCGACCAGCAGGTTCAGGTTGAAACGCCCCTGCAGGTCTTCCAGCGAGCCCGTCATCCAGCCGATACCGTCGAGTGGATAGGGCTTGCCCTCGGTGGCCCAGATCTCGTCCAGGTCATCCCGCGGTATGCCCTTCTGCTTGTCGTCGTCGTAGTCCTTGATGAGGATCATGGATGCCAGTTCCTCGCCGCCGCGCAGGTAGGACAACACCTGCTCGTCGGTAAGGATGTTGGCGCTGCGCTGGAAGAACCGGTCGAACTCGCTTTTCATCGCAACGATCAGCGCAGTCGCCAGTGCAAATATCAGCATGGCAACGACCAGCGCGGCGCCGCGCTGGCGATATGGGACCACGCGACCTTTAAAGCGGCGGCAGTGCATACAGACGCCTGATTTCACCCAGGTCACTCAACAGGAACGTCATCTCGACGGCAACCGGTGGATTCAGCTGCTGGTCGGGCGCACTGGCATCCGCCACCCAGTTTTCCGCCCAGCTGGTCGTCTCCAGCGCGGCGTTGCGGGTACCGACCTGCACCTGGTCCAGCGAGCCCAGGAAACCGAGCCGTAACTCCTCCACGCCGTCGAGCAGCAGCACGGTATCAGGCTCCGTATCCCCGGCCCGGTCCAGCACGGGGTAGGAGTCGCGCCACAGGCCTTCATCCTCGAGGCGGTAGTTCACACGCTGCAGGTTACTGCGCGGGTTGCCGATGGAGTTGTGCCAACCCGTGCGCGTGAAACTGAGCGTGAAGCGCGCCAGGTCACCGCCGCTGAAAGCTGGTTCCCGCTGGCCGAACTCATCGCGCACGGGACGGTCGACGAATTGCCGGAGATCGCGCGACAGGATCATGAACGCCCGGTTGATTTCGTGGGTGCGGTCCGTGGTCTCGCGCAGGCCGTCGACCCCCGTCAACACCGACGACAGGCTGGTGTAGGCGATGGCCGACACGAACGCGGTGATGGAGAGCGCGATCAGCACCTCGATCAGGGTGAAACCCGAGACCCTGTCTCCAGTCATGCTCCTAATTCCTTGCGGCATTTCCAACCATCACCCCGGGTTATTCGGATCTTGCGGTTCGGCGGGAGGCTCCTCCGTCGACGAATCATCATCGCCGAAGCCCAACAGACCCTCTTCATCGACCGCGAGGTCGCTGTTCATGAACGCGGTCAGTTCGTACAGCGGCCGGTCCTGCGACTCTTCGTCGAGGGCCACGCTGATCTCGATGCGGAAGAACTTGTCCACCGGCGTGGGTTGTGTCTGCACCCACCAGTACCAGTCGCGGTCCACCATGGTGTCAACGCCGTTGCTGCTGCCCGCCTGCAGGGTGCGCGTGCTGCCGATAACCAGACGCATCTCCGCCAGCTTGTTCGCGGCCACCATCTGGGCGACCGACTTGTCGCGCATGTAGGCCGTATCGTCCATCTGCCGGGACAGCGCCGTCAACAGCGCCGGCAGGGCGACCGCGACGATGGCGAGCGCGACCATCACCTCCACCAGCGTGAAACCGCGCGCCCTCATTCGAACTCCTCCTCGCTCTCCTCGCCCCGCGGCAGCAGGTCGAAGCGTCCCAGCAGGTCCCATTCGATACGCCACAGGAGGTCACCGTCCTCGCGCCGGCGGACGTTGATCGCACCCGTCGTCGCCTCGCCGCTGGCGTAGAAGATCACCTGCGGCGTGACGGGTTCGTCCTCGTCGCCGGCAATATAGAGCTCGGAGAGCGCCACATCCTCCAGTTCCAGTTCGAGCTCGACCTCCGGCGGGAAACGCTGCGTATTGAAGATTTCCTTGCCGCTGCGCGGCGCCTGCCAGCCGTCGAGCCCGCGTTCGAGCCAGCGGTAGGAGTACAGGGCCTCCCCGCCCTCCGATTCCTCCTGCAGCAGCAGGCCGAAGTCCACACCGGTCATCTGCGCCTCGTCCAGCGCATAGCCGGCCGTGCCGGACAGGTCGCGCACCTGTGCGGCCAGGAGGACGTCCTGGCCGCCGGAACTGAAAGAAAAGGTCACGAGGGAGGTTACCAGGACGACAACCATGAGCGCGACGAGCAGTTCGACCAGGCTGAAGCCCGGCTGCAGGGAGACTGCGGTACCGGAGGGTTTGCCGCTCAGTACCCCGGCGGAGCGAGGCATGCCCGATTCAATCCTCTGTTTTCCAGTTGCCGAAGTCGGCATTCTGGTCCTCGCCGCCGGACAGGCCGTCCGCGCCCAGGGTGTAGATATCGATTTCCTTGTTCTCACCCGGACTGAGGTAGAGGTAGGGACGACCCCAGGGATCGACCGGCACCTCCTCCAGGTAGCCGCCCTCGCGGAAGTTGCGCGGCTCGGGATCCAGGGTGCTGGGCTCCACCAGGGCCTCGAGGCCCTGTTCGGTGGTCGGGTAGACGTAATTGTCCAGGCGGTAAATTTTCAGCGCGGTCTCGATCGCCTTGAAGTCGGCCTGCGCCTTCTGCACCCGCGCCTCGTCCGCCTGGTTGAGCACGGTCGGCGCCACCACGCTGATCAGCAATCCCATGATGACCAGGACTACCAGGATTTCGACGAGCGAGAATCCCGCATTTCGTTTCAATTTCATCGTTCAATTCACCATTGTATTCAGGTCAAAAATCGGCAGCAGGATTGCCAGCACGATCAGTAGCACGAGGCCGCCCATCAGCACCACCATCAGCGGTTCGAACAACGTCATGGCACGGGTCAGCGTCATCTCCAGTTCGCGCTCCTGGTTCGCTGCCGAGCGGGCCAGCATGGACTCGAGTTCACCACTGGCCTCACCGCTGGCTACCATGTGTACCATCATGGGCGGGAAGCGACCACTGGCCTGCATGGCCCGGTTGAGGCTGCCGCCCTCCTGCACCCGCTCCGCCACCTCCACGCTGTGCTCCCGCAGCACCAGGTTGGTCAGCACCTCACCCGCGATGCGCAGGGACTCCAGCAGCGGCACGCCGCTGGCCATGAGGATACTCAGGGTCGAGGCGAACCGCGCCGTATCCAGCGCCGTCAGCAGCCGCGAGATGCCCGGAACGCGCAACAGGAAGCCATGCCAGCGCCGCCGCCGACCGCGGTCGCGCAACAGGCGCGAGCACAATACCGAAAAGGCAATCAGGCCCACAACTACCCAGACACCGTATTGCTGCACAAATTCACTCGAGGCGATCAATATTTTGGTCAGTACGGGCAACTCCTGCCGGCTGTGGGCGAAAATGCCCACCAGTTTCGGCACCACGAAGGCCATCAGCAGCCCGATCACCGCCACCGCGACCCCGGTCAGTATGAAGGGGTAGATCATGGCGTTGCTCAGCTTCTGGCTGGTGTACTGGCGCTGTTCCGTGTAATCGGCCAGCTGCTCCAGCACCGGGCCGAGAAAGCCGGCGTGTTCCCCCGCCTTGACCATGGCGCAGTACATCTCGTTGAAGACCTGGGGAAACTCCGCCATGGCATAGGCCAGCGTATGCCCCTCGGCGACGCGTGAGCGCACCTGCAGCAGCATGCCCTTGATACGGCTGCTGCGACTCTGCTGGGCCGCGGCCTGCAGCGCCTCGTCGATCGGCATATTGGATTCGACCAGGGTCGCGAGCTGCCGCGTCAACAGGGCGAGGTCGCCGGCACTGACCCGGGTGAAGAACTGCGAGAGTTTGAAGCCGCGCCGGGCACCCTGCTGCTGCGGCCTGTTCGCCTCGGACACCTCGACCGGCCGCAATTCCCTGCCGCGCAGCGCCGAGCGCACCTGGCGCTCGGAGTCGCCCTCCTCGATGCCCTTGACGATTTTTCCCTGGCTGTTGAGCGCCCGGTAGCGGTAGGCCGTCACGTTGCAGCGTCCCCGGTCAGGCTATGGAAGTCACACGCAGGACTTCCTCGATACTGGTCTCGCCGGCGAGGATACGGCGACGGCCATCGATCTCGATGCCCGGGTACTGTCGGCGCGCCAGTTGCAGCATCTCCTGTTCGCTGGCGCCCTCGTGGATCATGACGCGCATCCGGTCGTCGATTTCGATCAGCTCGTAGACACCGGTACGGCCACGGTAGCCGGTGTAATTGCAGCGCTCGCAGCCCTTCGCACGGTAGACCCGGACATCGCCCGCTTCGGTGAGGCCGAGCATTGCCAGTTCCGCCGATTCCGGAGTGCGGGCCTCGCGGCAGTCATGGCACAGGAGGCGTACGAGTCGTTGCGACATCACCGCCAGCAGGCTGGAAGACAACAGGAACGGCTCGATGCCCATGTCCTGCAGGCGGGTCACGGCGCCGATCGCGGTATTGGTATGCAGTGTCGAGAGCACCAGGTGACCCGTCAATGACGCCTGCACGGCGATCTCCGCGGTCTCGAGGTCGCGAATCTCACCCACCATGACCACGTCCGGGTCCTGGCGCAGGATGGCGCGCAGTCCTCGCGCGAAGGTCATGTCCACCTTGGGGTTGACCTGGGTCTGGCCGATGCCGGCGAGCATGTATTCCACCGGGTCCTCGATCGTCAGGATATTGCGCGAGGTCTCGTTGATCTCGGCCAGGCCCGCATACAGCGTGGTGGTCTTACCCGACCCGGTGGGGCCGGTCACCAGGATGATGCCGTGGGGCGTGTGCAGGAATTTCCTGTAGGCGTCGTGCACCTGGTCGTTCATCTTCAACTGTGGCAGCTGCAGCTGTCCCGCGGCGGTATCCAGCAGGCGCAGCACCACGCGCTCGCCGTGGGCGGACGGGATCGTCGACATGCGGATATCGACCGCGTGGCCCGCCAGCTTGACGGAGATGCGGCCATCCTGGGGCACGCGCTTCTCGGCGATGTCCAGCTTGGCCATGACCTTCAGGCGCGACACGAGCAGCGGCGCCAGCATGCGTTTGGGCGACAGGACCTCGGCCAGGACGCCGTCGATGCGGTAACGCACGCTGAGCCGGTCCTCAAAGGTCTCGATGTGAATATCCGAGGCCTGTTCGCGCACGGCCTGGGACAGGATTGCGTTGATGAGGCGAATGATCGGCGCGTCATCCTCCGTGTCCATGAGGTCGCCCGTCTCCGGGATCTCGTCGGCGAGGCGGCTCAGGTCGACCTCCGAGCCGATGTCCTCGGCCATCTGCACCGCCTCGTTGTCCGTGCGCTGGTAGGCCAGCGTCAGGCGGCGCTTGAAATCCTCCTCGGATACGGACTCAAGCGCGAAGGGTCCGCCGACATGGCGGCGCAGTTCCGTGAGTACGTCCAACGGCAACTGCCCGGTGTGCACCGCGAGCGGGGCACCTTCTTCCGTCTCGTCGAGCAACACACCGTACTGCTGGGCGTAGGTAAAGGGCAGTGCGAGCCGGGCCGGCAGGGCCGCCTCGGCAGGCGCCTCCCCCATCGTCTCCAGCCCGGCGGTTTCGATATCGGCGTTCACGGCGCACCCACGGGCGGTGACGGCGCGCCGGGACCGTCGGCAGCGGAATCAGATGCCGCCTTGATCGCTTCCAGCTGCTGGAGGTCGCTGTCCCACGCCTCCAGCTGGGGGATATCCTCGTCGTCCAGGTACAGCAGGCCCGCCGCCTTGCGAATTTCCTGCTGGTCCCGGATGTAGCGGTACTTCTCGCCGGTGGCGCCGGCCAGTTGCGCGTTGTCACGGATGATCGTGGGGCGCAGGAAAATCATGAGGTTCGTCTTGGTCACCTGCTCCCGGTCGGTGCGGAACAACCTGCCGAGGTAAGGGATGTCGCCCAGCAAAGGGACTTTTTGCGTGGCGTCCTGCACCTCGTCCTTGATCAGGCCGCCGAGCACGATAACCTGGTTGTCGACGGCGAGCACCTTGGTCTGCAGCTTGCGCTCGTTGGTGATGAGGTCGGTGGCCGCCACGGAGAGGCCGCTGAGGCTGGATACCTCCTGGGAAATATCCAGGACGATCGAGTCGCCCTCGTTGATGTGCGGCGTGACGGTCAGCGTAATTCCCACGCTCTCCCGCTCGATGGTCTGGAAGGGATTGTCTGCACTTTCTGCTGTGGAGGTAAACGACCCCGTCACGAAGGGCACCTCCTGTCCCACGGTGATGAAGGCTTCCTGGTTGTCCAGCGTCAGGATACTGGGTGTAGACAGTATGTTGGCGTTATTCGTCTCCTTCAGGGCGTTGAGGATGACCACCATGGTCAGGCTGTCGTCGATCTGCCCCCAGCCCAGCGACAGGCCGGGCGTGCCGGCCAGCGCGCCCGCAACGTCACCGAGGTCCAGGTCCTCGCTGAGCTCGACATTGTCGTTATCCTGATCCGGGAAGATCGCGTTGGCAAGGTTCTGCGTGCGCAAGTCGTTGGCGTTGATGTTGCTACCGAAGGAGCCGTTGGAATTGGCGAACAGCCACTGCAGGCCGAGATCCTGGCCGTCGATGACCTCCATCTCCACGATGATGGCCTCGACCAGCACCTGGGCGCGGCGGATATCCAGGCGGTGGATCACGGCCTCCAGGGCCGCCATCTCGTCCGCGTCCGCGGTGATGATCAGCGCGTTGGTGCCCTCGTCCGCCTCGATCGTGGCGGAATCCGCCGAACGGCGGGTGGGCTTGCCCTCGGGATCCAGCTCGCTGATGTTCTTCATCACCCGGGTCAGCACCTCGGCGAGCTCAGTGGCCTCCGCGTATTCCAGGTAGATCACCTTCACGTTGCCGCTCTGTTCCAGCGGCGTATCGAGGTGTGTAATCAGCTTGCGCAGGCGCGCCCGCTCAACCTCGTCGCCGGTGACCAGCACGCTGTTGGTACGCGTGTCGGCAACCAGCAGCACATGCTCCTCGCCGTTCTTCTTGGCCTTGGATTCCTTGAGCTTGTCCAGCATCTTCACCACGTCCTCGGCTACCGCGAAGCGCAGCTTGATGATGTCCGTCTGCTGTATCGCAGACTTGTCCATGCGCCCGATGATGCCGGCGATCTTGTCGATGTTGGAGGCCACATCGGAAATGATGATCGCGTTACTCGGGGCGTAGGCGGCCATATGGGCCTGCTGCGGCACCAGCGGCCGCAGCACGGGAATCAGCTTGGCCGCGGAGATGTTATTCAACCGGATGACCTGGGTGACATACTCCTCCGTCTGCTGCACCTCATCCGGGTCGCGGACCCGCACCGGCGAAGAGCGTGCGTCCTTGCTCGGTATGACCCGCACCACGCCGCCGGAGCGCACCGCGGTATAGCCGTGCACCTCGAGGATTGACAGGAACAACTCGTACAGTTCCGCGGAAGAGACCGGATTGGTGGACACCACCTTGACCTTGCCCTTCACCGCCGGGTCGACCACGATGGTGGTGTCCGTGACCTCCGCCACGAACTTGATCAGTTCCTGGATGTCGGTGTCCTTTAGGTTGACGGTATAGTCCTGCGCGGACAGGGGGACATTCCCCAGGAGCAGGGCAAACAGGCATGCCAGCAAGGCGGCCAGTCGCGGCCGTGTCGTGTGTGTCACTGACAGTATTCCCTATGTTTCACGTTCACTCGATTGACCCGGCATCCAGGTTGACGCTCAGCGTCAGTGGCTGATCCTCCCGCTGCAACTCGAATACCGCCTCGGTAGCATTGCGCATATTATTGTACAGCGCCATGGTATTGGCGGGGTTATCGAGGCTTATACCATTTACCGAGGTAATCAGGTCCCCCGGCTTGAACCCCAATTGGGTGAATTGCTCCCGGTCCTTGCCGGGACTGACCCGGTAGCCGAGCAGGACGCCCGCATCCCGCACCGCGCTGACACTCACCACGTCGGCGAGTGACTGCGGGTTGTCGAACAGGCGCTCGCGATAACCGCGCGCGATGACGGTGGTGGCCTGGTCCGCGCGCCGCTCGACCTCGGAATCAGGCTCCGGTGCCGGTGCCCGCGCGGGGCTCGGCGCGCTTGCCTTGCCGATCTTCGATTCCTCGAAGAGCACGAGTAACTCGTAGGTACCGCCGTTATCCAGCACGACCTGGCGCGGCATGACCTTTGCCAGCACCACGTTCCCGGACACCGGCAGCTTGTCCCCTACCGCGTACACCAGCTGCTGTTTCCTGGCCTCGATGATCGCGTGCCCCAGCCCGTCCTCGGTGGACGCGACAATACCCCGCAACTTCAGGGCGAGCCGGGTCTGCCGCGCCCCATCCTCGATGCCGGCGCGGGGGTTGGGCTTCGCCTCGACCACGGGCGCTTTCGCGGCGGGCGCGCTCGCCCCGGGTTTGCCAAACAGGTGCCAGGACACCAGGCGATCGATGTCGACGGGCGCCGCGGCGGCTGTCGCCCTCGTGGAGGAGACAGGATTGATCACGACCCCGGCAGCCTGCGGCACAGGCTCCGAGGCGGGCACCAGGGCCCAGATGAAGCGGGTCAGGGCCAGCACGGCCCAGAGGAGCAGCAGCAGCAGGAGCACAAGGCGCAGCCGGCGGACATTTTCCGGCTGGGACATCGCTTCCCAAATGCCAGTCAGCACCTCGCCCAGGCGACCGGATACCGCACTGGAATTACTGAGCCACTGGGCTGGCACCACCACTCTCCCGACACTTCGCCATGCGTCCCTGCGAAAAAACGAAAATATTCAATAAATCAATAAGTAAACGCCAATTATAGAGTGCGCGGTGCAAACTTGGAACCACTGGCGCGCTTGGTAAGACCCGCGGATATTCGCTATCCTGCCCCTGTGACACCTGCCCCATCGAAAAAATCCCCCTTTAACCGGGAATTTATCGGCCGCTGGTTCGGCCTGACGATCTTCGCCGGTATGACGGTGCACAGTGCGCTGTCCATGCCCCCGCTGGACGCCCCCATTGCGGCGCACCTGTACTGGGCCCTCCTGACGGTACTCTTCGCCCTGTTCACCGCGGCCTACCTGCGGCGCCCGAAGGCGAGCGCCCTGGCCTCGCGGCCCGTCGAGATCATACTGCCGCTGCTCGTGGTGCCGCTGCCCACGTTCCAGGCCGGGGCGCCACAGATCATCTACCGCATGGCGCAGGACTCGCCCGAGGCGTTGTCCGCCCTCCGCTTCCTGTTCGAGCCCCTCGGCGCCGGTATAGGCGATATCGCCTCGCTCACCGGCATGGCGATCGGCGAGGCCTTCGCGATTTACTCGATGCTGTACCTCGGCCGCTCCTTCAGCATATTCGCCGAGGCGCGCAACCTGGTGACCGGCGGACCCTACCGCATCGTGCGCCACCCGCTGTACGCGGGTGAGATGGTCGCGATCTGGTGTTACACGCTGTCCAGTCCCTCCCGCTGGAGCCTGGGCATCACTTCGCTGTTTACCGCGCTGCAGTGCTGGCGCGCAAGGGTGGAGGAGCGCAAACTGGAGGAGAGCTTCCCGGAGTACGCCAACCTGCGCAACCGGACCGGCTTCATGTGGCCCAGGCTGCAACGCCAGGCCATCGCGTCAGCTACAGGTGAGACAGAAGCCAGAGCGCAAAGCCGGCAGTGACCAGCAGCAGGATTCCCGTCAGGTACAACATTCAGGCGATCAATTCCGCGTGACTGCCGATTAACCGGATCGGGGCTGCGCCCGCACTGACATTTTCCGATCGCCGCGCCCTGTGCTCCGCCAGCGCCACGCAGATACCGACCAGCAGACCATTGCAGGCACCCACGGCGGCCCCACCGGGTGTCAGTAAGCAAATGGCCAACAGGACGCCGGCCGACATGCAGGCCAGGAGTATTCGCAACAGATTCCACATCACCACGTGCTCCGCAACTGATATCGAGCATATTCTTGCGAGAAGCGGTGGGGGCGACCATGGCATCGCCCGCCAGTTTCTTGACCCATTGCGACAGCGTTCCTACACTGCCCTGAGATCGACACTACAGGGGTTCAGGGCATGGAGACCAGTATTCTGGCGTCAGTGGGCAGGCCATTGTGGCGCTACCTCGAAGCCAACAACCTGGATGCCGGCGCCCTGTTCCGACAGTTCGGCCTCGACCCGGCGCTGATTCACGAGCCACGCTCGCGTTACGCCTACGAACAGCTCTGCCAGGTCTGGGCGGAAGCGGCAACGCTGACCAACAACGAAAACGTCGGCTTTGAATCCGTCAGCCACTACACACCGCTGGACCTGAGCGCACTCGGCGTGACATTCCTGTCCAGCGCGAACCTGAAGGACGCTTTTCAACGACTGGTGCGCTTCGAAGCGGCAGTCAATTCGGACCTGCGTTTTTCAGTCGTCGAATCCGGGGACCTCGTCGATCTCGACAGCGAACTGGAAGGCGTCCCGCGTGAGGCAAGCCGAATCGTCGAGGACAGCCGGGCGTCGGTGCTGCTGAGTCTGTGCCGACAGGGTCTGGGCGCCAAACTGGACCCCGTGGAGGTGGGCTTTACCTATCCCGAACCGACGTCGATCGGGGAGCACTTCGCACTGTTCCGCTGCCCGGTGAAATTCTCACAACCGGTATCACGCATCACCTTCAGCGCCGCCGACCTGAAACGTCCGTTCACATCCGCCAACCGGGAACTGGCCCTGAGCAGTGACAATATCCTGGAAGAGATGATCAACGAGCTGAACGAGTCGGACATCATCAGCAAGATCAAGCGGGCAATCATCGACGACCTGCCCTCCGGCACCCCCAGCGAGGAAGAGATCGCCAAACGCGTATTCCTCAGCAGCCGTACGCTGCAGCGGCGGCTGGCGGATGAACAGACAAATTTCCGCACCCTGGTACTGGAGGTCCGGCGCGAGCTGGCGCAAAAATACCTGGCGGACAAGAAGATGCCGCTGGCGGAAATCAGCTACATGCTCGGCTTCTCCGACACCTCGTCATTCTCACGGGCGTTCAAGAAGTGGACCGGCGAGCCGCCGGCCACGTTTCGCGCAAATCTCGCCGCCTGACACACCGGCAAGACGGAACCATTACGCATTTGGCGCATCGTGCCAAGACTTTGGCGAGCAATGCCAAGGCCGCGCGGGGCCTGCCGGATAGACTCTACCAGGCTGATATTCAAGAATCCGGATGTATGGACCACCAGGACACAGAACTCGAAAAGGCCCGGGAGGAATTGACCTTCTGGCGGGATTACGCCGCCTGGTGGGGCCGGGTGAAGGGCAATGCGCCCGAACCACGGCTCAGCGAGGCGCTGCGACTGGCCGAGCAGCGCTACCAACAGGCCAGCCTGCGGCGCCAGAGGTCGCGCTACCTGTAGAGCTTCACACGCCCCTAACCACCTGTTGTCGCAAGGCGCCTCCCCGACTCACCGGACCTCGCACTTCTGTATAATCGCGATAGTTTCCATCGAGCGCGGACGCACGCACCATGGCTAAATCCATCGAAGAAATGATCGCTGATAACAAGCGGTCGGGGAGAGGATACGACGAGTCAGGCAAGGTTCGCGCCCTTACGGACAAAGAGTTTTTCGATGTCTCATGTGAAATGGGGTGGAACCAGAACAATCCTGAATATCGCAGACTCTTCGAATTCCTGACTGATTGGATCATGAAAACCCTGCGCATCAGGACGGCGATCGAAATTGGAGCGGGGCCCGGTTATCTCCTGTACTGCCTCAACAAGCGCGGAATAGACTGCACGGGAGTGGACGGCAACCCTTACTCAAAAGCATTTTTTGATTCGATGCACGGCGAGATTGCCGACAAGTACATCATCGACAAGTACCTGGAAAAGACCTATGCACCCGTGGACGCCCTCTTCTCCGTGGAAGTGTTCGAACACATTCCCGATGAGGGAATCGCGAATATCATGGACAAGGTGAGCAACGAGCTGAAGCCGAAAATAATCCTGTTCTCTTCGACTCCTTATGCGGATCCAAACCCGGGCTGGGACGAACAGTGGGGGCATATCAACATCAAGAGAACCTCCGAGTGGCACGAACTCTTTGCCAGCTACGATTTTCACTTGCATCAGGCGAAGCCGCCGGTTACCGAGTGGGCGGCACTTTACGTACATAGCTCAATCATGTCCTAGCGCATGAATGAAATCGTGAAGGAAACCAGCGCCGTTGTCATCGCCCACTTTCATCCCGATGGCCGGGTGGCGGACAACATGGTCGATCTGGTTAAACACCTTGCCGAAAAAGCCGGCAACGTCGTTTTTGTTTCCACGGGGATCGGCGACGCTGCTATCGAGGCGCTTGCGCCTTATGCCGAGATCATCCGCCGGGATAACTTCGGCTACGACTTCTGGTCATACAAGATAGGGATCGACACTCTGGGCGAACGGCGCGGGCTTGAAAAAATCCTGCTCCTGAACAGCTCGTTTGTTGCGACCGACCCCGAAGCACTGACAGCTCACTTTCTTGTTCCCGAGGGTGAACCCTTGATCAGGGGTCTGACAATCTCGAACGAAAAGACACCACATGTCCAGTCTTACCTGTTCTCGTTTGAAACCCGGGAACTCATCAACTCCAGCGCCTTCGAGGAGTGGTGGGGAAACATGCGACCGCTGGATGAAAGGGCCCAGATAATCTCGAAATACGAATTCGGCATGTCGCGCTTCTTTCGCCAGCAAGGCTATAAACTCGATGCTGCCTTCAAGCCGACAAATGATGAGTTATTCCTTGCGATGGGACGCTTCATAGCGAATAAGAGCTTGACCCTTGCGGATAGCTCAAAGTCCATTGTCAATCTGGATCTGAACGCGGCCAGGGCACTCAATCCTACGCACTACCTGTGGGACGCACTTTTTGAGCGATTCGGATTTCTCAAGGTGGAGCTGCTCGAGAATAACCCTACCGAGCAATACCTCGGTGCGCTGGAGTCAGTCGATCCAGGCATTCGCGCCCTGATAGATGACGCGCTTGCCTGATCGGGAGGATGGTGCCGACACGGCGAGTCGAACGCCGGACCTACGCATTACGAATGCGTTGCTCTACCAGCTGAGCTATGTCGGCCATTTACGTCGGGGCGATAGTGTATCCATCGCAACGCCGAATACAAGTACCTCGGGGCGGCTCAAAGGTAGAATTTCACCAGGGAGAGCACCAGCATCAGCCCGACCAGCGGCATCAGCCAGCGCTGCAGCTGCCGCATACGTTCGGGGTCGGCGGGCTTGGCAAAGCGCTCGCCCAGTACGACCATCAGCCCCACGCCGCCAAAGATCAGCAGCAACAGCAGAAACAGTGTATCCATAGTCGCATCCCCGATATCTGACTAGAGCGCCCGGGCCACCGCGTGCCCGCCGCGGATGGCGCCCTCGATGTACCCTACGCCGTCGCAGTCCCCCGCCACGTGCGTCTCGAATCCCTGGCCACGACTCAGTTCCGCCAGCGACAAGTCCCCCTCGGCGCCGCTCGCCAGGATGACAGTGTCAGCATCGAGCGCACGTTTTTCGCCGTCTGTCACGACTTCGACGGTACGCGCTCCAATCGACGACACGCGCGAGTTTCCGAGCAGTGCGACCCCGAGTTCCTGCAGGTCTTCCAGCACACGCCAGCGGCGCACGACGGACAGTTCCACGCCGAACTTGTCACCCTCTTCTATCACGGTAACCTCGCGACCGCGCTCGGCAAGGAACTCGGCCAGTTCCACGCCTACCAACCCGCCACCGACAATGGCCACACGCCTACCCACCGGCATCCACCAGTAACTGAGCCGCCGCAGCCAGGCAGCGTTTCTGGTGATGCCGAGCCAACCGGCAGCCGCCAGCAGCAGGCGCTGCCATGGGGACAGTTTGTCCGCGGCAGCCGCGGGGTCGTCGGCAGTCATCAGGGCGCGCAGCGCATCGCCACTGTAGACATGATCCTGTTCCACACCGGGGATCGGCGGCGCATCCCTTCGCGCTCCGGTCGCCACCACCACGACGTCGGGCGCCAACGAGCGCAGCCAGTCCGCGTCAACCACGGTGCGCAGGCGGACATCCACCGCCGGGCGGCGCGCTTCTCCGTCGAGATAGGTGACCAGCTTGCCGTTCTCGGGATAGACGATCGAGGAGAAAAACACCGTACCCCCCAGCTGGGCGCCACGCTCTGCGAGTGTCACCCTGTGCCCCCGCTGTGCCGCCACCCGCGCCGCCTCCAGCCCCGCGGGTCCGCCGCCCACCACAAGCACGTGCCGCGGCTGCCCGGCGGGCGAGATGATCACGTCCTGTTCGAACCCGGTGGTTGCGTTGACGGCGCAGCGGACATGGTCATTCACGAAGATGCGGCTGACGCAGGTGTAACAGTAGATACACGGCCGGACCTGCGCCTCCTCGCCGCGCTGCAATTTGGCGGGCAGTTCGGGGTCGGCCAGCAGCTTGCGCCCCATGGCGATGAAGTCGGCGTCGCCACGGCCCAGCACGCGCTCCGCCATTTCGGGTTCGATGCGGCCTACCGCGATCACGGGTATCGACAGGCGCGCCTTGATCGTGGCCGCGAAGGGCAGGTAACCGCCGCTGCGGTGCACCAGGGGCGCCTCGGTAAAGGCGGCGCCCGATGCCGGGTTGGCATAGGCGCTGACATGGATGGCATCGGCACCGGCCGACTCCGCCAGCGCGGCCGTTTCGACGGCTTCCTCCAGCGTTATGCCCCCGCTCACCCGGTACTCGGTTGCATCGATGCGGCACCAGACGGGAAAGTCACCGCCGACGCGATCCCTGACCGCCCGGATCACATCCAGCAACAGGCGTGCCCGGTTCTCGTGGGATCCGCCGTAGGCGTCCTGCCTGCGATTGACATGCGGCGAGAGGAACTCGGAGAGAATATAGCCGTGACCCGCATGCAGCTCGACACCGTCGA
>CAJIAY010000224.1_pt1 | contig 18525 bp, 10 predicted proteins | sample 9199221 | NCBI WGS metagenome assembly CAJIAY01 (sample SAMEA7708283, study PRJEB35096) | sediment metagenome | biome: marine neritic benthic zone biome [ENVO:01000025]; feature: sediment [ENVO:00002007]; material: shallow marine sediment [ENVO:03000034] sea grass bed [ENVO_01000059] ...
CGGCAAGGACCATAAAGCCGCGCGCGCGCGGGTTCTCTGGCACATCGACGACCGGTCGGACATTGTTTGGACGAGTAACTACGCCGACCTGGAAGACCACCCGGAAGACTTCAACGTGGAGGGCAACGTCCCGGGCACCGGCGGCGAGGGCGAGCCCCCGGCGATCAACAACAGGTTCAAGGACAACTACTACTACGGCGACTTCATCAGTGACGCGCAGACGGACCTGAAGGACACGGCCATTCACTACCGCCGCGACCTCGATGTCACCAGCATGGATGTCCTGGCCTCATACCAGGATTTCGACACCTGGTTCCTGGACAACCGCCAGCCCTACCCGGGGCGCAGCGCGCGCTTCGAGATCCAGCTGGACTGGGAGACGACCACCGCCGAGTGGCGCTTTTCCGATACGGGCGACACCTTCGACTACATCGCCGGCCTCTATTACGCCCTGCGCGAAATCGACAGTAACTTCAACGTGGACCTGAGCGGCACGCGGCTCGCGGGTCCGGCCACCGGCGAGGGTGACGTCAAGGCGGCCTACGCCAACTTCACCTGGCACCTCGCGGAAAAGTGGGACCTCACCACCGGTGCGCGCTACGACAAGAACGACGTGTGGTCCAAGAGCAATTTCGAGTTCCTCATCTTCAACTCCATCGTGGACCAGACGGACGACTGGGAGCACCCCTCCTGGAGCCTCAAGCTGCGCTACTTCCACGACCCTGAAACTACCGCCTACCTCGCCATCGACAACGCCTACAAGCAGGGTGGCTTCAACAACCTGATCCCCGGGGTGCTGGTGCTGGGGGATTTACTGCCGGTCGCCAATAACATCGCCGACAACATGCTGATGTTCGAGGAGGAAACCTCCACGGCATTCGAGATCGGCATCAAGGGGAACGCGCTGGAGTCGCGCCTGAGCTACAGCCTCGCGGTGTTCTACCAGGAATTCGAGGACCACCAGATCGCCCAGCCCGGCGAGGTGCAGGCGCTGATGACCTCCCTTGGCGACCTGAACGCCCTGATGGCCGCGCAGCTCACCAACGCGGATGAAGTCGTCACCCAGGGCGTGGAAGCGGAGCTGTTTTACCTGCTGGGAGACAATTGGGACGTGGGCTTGCGCTTCGCCTGGTTCGACGCCTACGTCGAGGAATGGCAATACCGCTTCTGTGCGAATGGCGAGGAAGAAACGCCGGACCAGTTGCTCTGTCCCGCCGACAGCGGCGACGCGCTGAACAACCTGCCGCCCGTTAACACCAACTTCCAGCTGGGCTACAACACGCCGATTGCGCAGGACTGGGGGTTCTACAGCCGTTTGAACTGGACCTGGCGTTCGGAGCCCAACGGTGGAGTCCGCTTCGAGCAGTTCAAGACAGACCAGAACGTGTTCGACCTGACGCTGGGGCTGCGCTCTCCGGCCCGGGGGCTGGACTTCCGCCTGTGGGGCAAGAACCTGACCAACCAGGACCGCAATGTCGACCCGGGGCAGCGCAGTGACGGCACCGAGGGCTTCGACCAGCCCTTCGGGGGGCGCTACTTCCCAGGCAGGCAGTACGGATTTACGGTCAGCTACGAATTCTAGGGACAATCCTCCGCGCTGACGCTCAACCCGCCCGCCGGGCCGGCGTATCGGCCGCTGGCGTGTACACCAGCTGCGGCTCATCGAGATTCACCGCCGGCAGTTCATCCTTCTCGGTGTAGTAGTCCGCGTTGAAAACCCAGGGCGCGTGGTCGCCCTGCTTCGGCAGCAGGTGAACACTGCGCTTCAGGTAGCCGGGGTTGAACTCCTCCTCGGAGATCCAGGGCGACGCCGTCATATGCTCGTCGGACGACTGCAGCGTGGGCGTCACCACGGCCGCGCCCTGCGCGTCCATGTGGTTCAACAGGCGGCAAACCAGGTCGCTGACGAGATCCACGCGCATGGTCCAGCTGGTGCGCAGGTAGCCGAACATGCTGCACATGTTCGGCACGCCCGAGCTCATCACGCCGCGCCAGGTAAAAGTGTCGGCAAAATCCACGGCTTCACCATCCACCTCGAAAGGTATGTCGCCCATCACGCTCAGGTTGAAGCCGGTGGCAGTGACGATGATGTCGGCCTCGAGCAGCTCGCCCGACTGCGTCAGCACACCCTCCTCCGTAAAGCGATCGATGTGATCCGTCACCACGGAAACCTTGCCCGACTTGATACCCTCGAACAGGTCGCCGTCCGGCACATAGGCCAGCCGCTGCTGCCAGGGACGGTAGCCGGGGGTGAAGTGCGACATGTCGAAGTCTTCACCGAGGTAGCCGCGGATCACCTTGAACAACTCCTCCTTGACCAGTTCCGGGTGGGATTGTGAGAGGTACTGCACGTCCTTTGACTGCTTGAGAATGCTGCGCCGCACGATCTCGTGCACCCATTCCTCGGGGACTTCCAGCTCCCTGAGCTGGTCGGCGAGTTCGTTGCGGTTCTCCCCGGTCCAGAAATAGGTGGGCGAACGCTGCAGCATGGTGATGTGCTCGCACTCGTCGGCCATGTTCGGAATCAGGGTGGCGGCGGTCGCGCCGGAACCGATCACGAGCACCCGCTTGCCCGAGTAGTCGAGGTCCTCGGGCCAGGTCTGGGGATGCACGATACGCCCGGTGTACTTTTCCATGTCCGGCCAGTCCGGGGTGTAGCCCTGTTCGTGGCGATAGTAACCCTGGCACATCCATAAGAAGTTGCAGGTATAGGTCATCTCGTCGTCGCGGTCGAGCCTGCGCGCCGTGATCGTCCAGCACTGTGCGTCGCTGTCGAATGACGCGGCGGTCACACGGTGCCGGTAGCGGATATGCTGGTCGATGTGGTCGTCCTCGATAGCCCCCTCGAGGTAGTCGAGGATGGCCGGGGCCTCGGCGATGGGGTTGCCGGTCCACGGACGGAAACCGTAACCGAAGGTGTACAGGTCGCTGTCGGACCGGATGCCCGGGTAGGTGTGCTGCAGCCAGGTACCGCCGAAGGACTCCTTGCACTCGAGGATCAGGTAGGACTTGCCGGGACACTTCTCCTGCAAATGATGGGCGGCGCCGATGCCGGAGATACCCGCCCCGATAATGAGCACATCCACGTGCTCGACGCTGTTGCCATCCAGGCTGCTGATATTGGTCATGACCACCCTCCCGGTGTTCCGATGGATTCGATGGAAACCTTACTGCCGGGGTCCCCCGCGGGACATTGCACGACGGGCCTTATTTTTGATACTTTGGGCCAAACAAGCCTGTTATATCCAAAAAATGCCCGACGAAGTCCTCATCTCCAGCGGCAATCTGGCCACCTCCATGCGCACCGTGGCCGGGGTGCTGGCGATCCTCTCCCAACTGGGAGTGTGTGATGCCGATGCCGCCGAGATCTTCAGCAACCACGGGCTCCCGGCCGCCGCGCTGGAGGACCCGAACTTCCCCATATCCCACGACCAGAACCTGCGGCTCCTCGCCACGCTTGTGAACTCGAGGCACATGCCCTGCTCGCCCGTGACGCTGTGGTTCCTGTTACAGGACACGATCGAGCTGGAGTACTTCGGCGTCCTCGGCCTGCTCATGCGCCACGCCCGTTCCGTGCAGGAGTCGCTCGACGTGTGCCTGCGTTACCCGCAGCTCACGTGGGGCCACTCACGCCTGCGCCAACTGCGGGTGCCCGAGGGGCTGGCCCTGGCGTTTACGTTCGAATGCCCGCACATCCCCGGCCTGGATCGGGAAGAAACGGACAGGCTGGTGGCGTTCTGCGTGCTGGGCGACCTCGTGTCCACCGCATGCAACATCGAGAGCATCCTGGAGCGGCGCACCCCGCCGCAGCGGATCGAGTTGCCCTTCGCACAACCCGGCGACTGGGCGCTGGCCGAGCCCGCCCTGCCCTGCGATGTCGTATTCGGCGCGAGCGAGGCGCGCCTGGTGTATGACAGCGAACCGGAACAACAGGCGCCGCCGAGAGCCAACCCCCTGATGTTCAGGAGTTACTCCGCGATCGCGGACCAGCTGGCACTGATGCTGGGCGGGGAAAGCAGCGTCCACGAGCAGGTCACCCGCTGGCTGTGGGCCTGCTCACCGCCGCTGGGCCGCGGCGACATCGCGCGGCGGCTCGCCCTGTCCGAACGCAGCCTGACGCGCAAGCTGCAGGCGGAAGGCACGTCTTACAAAACACTGCTGGCCGCGGTGCAGCGGGAGCGGGCCTGCAACCTGCTGCGCAACCGGGAACTGTCCGTCAACGAGATCGGCGAGCGCCTCGGCTACTCCGAGGTCGCGGCCTTCAGTCGGGCGTTCAAGAACTGGACCGGCGAATCACCACTGAACTGGCGTCAGCTGCATCAGGGTTAACAAAAAACAAAGGCCGGGACGCCGGCGGAACTCCGACGGCGAATCGCGTTCAAAACCGGTAGTCCTTTTCCCTGGAACCAGGCATGAAGACCGGCATTGTCACATGGGTCACGGTTGCTCTGCTCGCTTCTGCTGCGGCCAACGCCCGGACGCTGAATGGCTTCGACGTCGGCGACGCAAGCATCCCGGTTGCGGAAATCCTCCAGGGCGGCCCGCCGAAGGACGGCATACCGGCCATCGACGACCCTGTTTTTGTCGGCGCGAAGGAGGCCGGCTTCCTGTCAGCGCAGGACCGGGTCATCGGTATTGCGCGGCATGGCATTGCCAAGGCCTACCCGATCGCCATTCTCAACTGGCATGAGATCGTCAATGACCGGATTGGCCCCGAAGCTATCGTGGTGACTTACTGCCCCCTGTGTGGAACCGGGATGGTATTTTCCGCCGAGGATGAGCTGAGCTTCGGGGTTTCGGGCCTGTTATATAACAACAACGTACTGATGTATGACCGACAGACGGAATCCCTGTGGTCACAACTTAAAATGGAAGCGGTAACCGGGAAGTATCAGGGCGACGAACTCCAGCAGTTGCCGGCCAGCCACACGACCTTGGGGGAATGGGAAGCGCGATTCCCGGAGTCGCTGGTGCTGTCAGAGCGTACAGGATTCGACCGCGACTACTCGCACGACCCATATTTTGTGTACCGCCATTCAAGCGATGTGCACTTTCCCTTCTCGACTCGCGAGAGACGCTACCACCTCAAGGAGCTGGTCATCGGTGTGAGAATCGGCGATGAGGCCTGGGCCTGGCCCTTCGTCGAACTGGCTCGTGCCGAAGGCCCCGTGACGGGCGAAGTAGGCGGCCAACGCATCGAAGTGTACTTTGACAGCGAAGACAGAACCGGCGCCGTATTCAATGAGGCGGGTGAGGAGATCGCCAGTACGATCGCCTACTGGTTTGCGTGGATCAGCGTCTACCCCGACTCCCAGGTATACCAGGCAGACTGAAGCGCTGACTACCGGCGCCGGGCCGTGTAGATCGTGATCGTCCGAGCCGCCCGCGGGAAGAGCAGTCATTCGAGGCACGCCAGACGTGAACAAACCTGATGCAGACCGGGCGTAACAGTGGCAACAAACCCCTGTGGTCGCTAACCTGTACCTAACGCTCGACTCAACCTGAGGCATTAAGTTGCGCCTGCTCAAGATCGCTTCCATCCTGACGCTGATATTGATCCCGTCCCTGCCCGCAACGGGCGACGATCGGCCGCCCGTCCTGGTCACGGTCGAGCCGGTACGTGAGACAGAAATCAGGGAAGAATTACGCTTGACCGGTACGGTGACAGCCGACCGGGCCTCCAACCTCTCGCCGGCAACGAGCGGACTCGTCACCACCCTGAAGGTCGATGCCGGGAGCCGTGTGAAGAGTGGGGAACTGTTGATGGAACTCGACCTCGAACTCGCTCGCTGGCAGGCTCGAGATGCGGAGGCCGCCGTGCGCGCCGCGCGCGTTTCCCTGGAGGATGCACAGCGACGGCTCGAGGAGGCGCGCGCCCTTGCGCCGCAACAGAGCATCGCAAAAACGCTTGTGCACGATTTGGCCGCCGAGGTCGCGCAGGACGAAGCCGCACTGCAACAGGCCGAGGCGGAAGCCGGGTATCGCACGGCGATCCTCGACCGACACCAGCTCCGAGCGCCTTTTGACGGGGTAATTGCCGCCAAGCTAACAGAGGTCGGCGAGTGGGTAGTCCCCGGGGATGCGGTGCTCGAACTGGTCGGCATCCAGGACCTGCGCGTGGATTTTCCGGTAGCCGAAAAATATCTCGGCCGAGTTCAGCCGGGAACCAGTGTCACGTTTACAACAGGATTTGCCAGTCATGCGCCACACACCGGCACCGTCGCCACCGTCGTCCCCGTCAGCGACCCGGCGGTTCGCACGTTCTTGCTGCGTGTTGATCCCGACGACCAGGAGGCGAAATTCAGTCCGGGCATGTCCGCGCACGGGCGAGTGGAACTCGATGCCGGGCGCCGCGCCCCCGTCGTCCCCCGGGATGCAATCATCCGCTACCCTGACAGCCGCGTCATCGTCTGGATCGTCGAGAAGGGTGAAAACGGCGCAATAGCGATGGAGCGCCTGGTGGAGACGGGGCTCGCCTTCGACAACCTGGTGGAGATCCGATCCGGCCTGGAACCCGGCACCAGCGTGGTGGTCAGGGGGAATGAGGCACTCCAGGTCGGCCAGCCCGTCACCATTATTGCGGGCAGTGCTGACTGAGATCATGTTCGAGAAACTCATAGCACGCCCCACCCTCGTTACCGTTGCCGCGTTGATCCTCTGCGTGCTGGGGATAGCGGCCGCCCTGCGCATACCCGTGCAGATGATTCCCGATCTCGATGTCCGGGCAATCAGCGTGCGCACCATCTGGCCGGGCGCCACCCCGCAGGATGTTGAGAAGGAAATCCTTATCGAACAGGAAGACTACCTGCGCAACCTGCCCAACCTCTCACGCATCACGGCCACGGCGTCGAACAACTCTGCCCAGATCGAACTCGAATTTCCGCTGGGCACGGACATTACCCAGATGCTCATTCGCGTGAACAATGCCCTGAGCCAGGTCCCCTCCTACCCCGAGGCCGTCGACGAGCCGCGCATCTTCGCGAACTCCTTCTCCAGTAACCCATTCATGTTCTTTGGCGTTACTCCACAGCCGGGCAACCCGCGGCAAGTGGACATGGGCCTGGCCCAGGACTTCGTGGAAGATACGGTGAAGGCGAGTCTCGCCAGCATCGCGGGCGTCTCTGAGGTCAGCGTGTTTGGCGGCGTGGAGCGCCAGGTCCAGATTCTGGTCGACCCCGCTCGCCTGGCCCAACGGGGATTGACCTTGCTCGATGTGCGTGATGCGCTGCGCAGCCGCAACCGGGACCGCTCCGGCGGCACGGTAGACGCCGGCAAACGCCAGTACCTGCTGCGTACGATCGGCCGCTTTGAAACGCTCGAGGAACTGTCCGCGATGGTCCTCGATCGCCGCGGGGACGCGATCATTCGCCTGTCCGACGTCGCCACCGTGCGCCTCGACCACTTCGAAGAGAGCAACATCACGTCGCTGGACGGCGACCAGAATATTTTCGTCATGCTGCGTAAAGAGCCCGGTTCCAATGTGATCGATATCAAGCGGGCCGTCATGAGTGAGGTCGAGGCGATCAATTCGAATATGCTGGCGCCCGCCGGCATGCAGTTGATCCGCATAGCCGACGATGTGGTTTACGTCGAAGAGTCGCTGCGCAACGTGTGGCAGAACCTGGTCCTCGGGGCACTGTTGGCCTCGGCAGTCATGTTTCTCTTCCTGCGCTCGCTGCGCCCGACGCTGGTAGGCGTCATGGGTATCCCGGTGTGCGTCATCATTGCCTTCCTTGGGTTGTTGCTGGCGGGACGCACCATTAATGTGATCTCGCTGGCGGGCATTGCATTCGCCATAGGCATGACGCTCGACAACAGTATCGTAGTGCTGGAGAGCATCGAGCTCGAGAGGCGCAAGGGCGCCGACCGATTTCGGGCAGCCGTTACAGGTGTGCGGCAGGTATGGCCTGCCGTATTCGCCTCCACGATGACCACCGTACTGGTCTTCATACCGGTTGCCTTCGTCGAGCAGGAGGCGGGGCAACTGTACTCCGACGTCGCGATCCCCATTTCGGCCGCCATCCTCGCCTCGATGATGGTAGCAGTTACCGTGATTCCGACGGCCGCGGCTCGCCTGGACTTCGCGCCTTCGGGGGGGGCGGCGGGTCCCTTCCGGGGCTGGCGCGAGACAACCCTCGCTCTTGTGGCCGAACTGTATTCGACATCCCGGACCCGAAGAGCCTGTATTGCAACAGCCATCGGTCTCAGCATCACGATCATCTGGCTGCTCACGCCCGCGGCCGAATACCTCCCAGAAGGTGAGGAACCCAAAATCTTCGCCAACATGAGCGCTCCACCCGGCTACAACCTCGAGTCCATGCAGGAGATCGCGGCCGAGATCGAGGCCTTCATGCGCCCTCACCTACGGGCTGATCGTAAGACGTTCAGGGCGGGAGAAACCGATATGCCCCCGGTGGCTTACTACAACATGCGGGTGAGGCCGGAATCAATCCGCATCATCACCGAACCCGTGAATACCGATGATGTCGAGGCGCTGATGGATGGCCTGTCGGCCAAGTACCGGGAATATCCCGGGATGCGCGTGTTTGCCACCCGCGGCTCCATTATCACGAGCAACCGGGGAGGAACGCGCAGCATCAATCTCGATATCGCGGGACCGGACCTCGGCGAAATTTACGCGGTAGCCCGGGCTGCCAGCAGCCGCGCTGATGCGTTGTTTACCAACCCCAGGATACGGAGCCAGCCGGGGTCTCTGGCCCTGGCGCAACCCATGGTGCAGGTGCGGCCCCGCTGGGAACGCGCGGCCGAACTCGGGCTCTCTGCCGACCAGTTGGGCTTCATGGTCTCGGCCCTGACCGACGGCGGTTATGTGGATGAGTTTTTCCTCGACGACGACAAGATCGACATCTATCTCTACAGCGCCGCAGGCCGCGATATCGCCCTGGAGGACCTGGCACAACAGCCGGTGTATACGCCCGCGGGCGAGGTACTGCCGCTGGGCTCGCTGGTAGAGATCACCGAATCCGTGGACACGAGTACCGTGCGTCGCGTCAACGGCAGGCGCACGGTGACGCTGAATATCATCCCGCCGCGCTCCGTCGCACTTGAAACAGGCGTGGAAACCGTGCGCAGGGACCTCGTCGATTACCTGCGCGAGCGAGGCGAAATTCCCGCGAGGGTAGATGTGACAATTTCGGGCGCCGCCGACCAGCTCGACGCCACCCGGGAAGCCCTCGTCGGCAACTATCTCGTCGCTTTGCTCGTCATCTACCTGCTGATGGTCGCCATCTTCGGCCACTGGGGTTATCCGCTACTCATCATTACGACCATCCCCGTCGGCATCGCCGGAGGTATCGTCGGTCTCGCCATGCTGAACGGGATTGGCGGCTTGCTGCCCCTCGTGGGCATGGCGCCCGTCATACAGCCGTTCGACATGATTTCCATGCTGGGTTTCCTGATCCTTATGGGAACGGTGGTCAACAACCCCATCCTGGTGGTTCACCGTGCGGTACAGAATGTCGATCAGGGCATGCGGCCGCTGGACGCGGTTACCGAGGCGGTGGAGGTGCGGCTGCGACCGATCGCCATGTCCACCATCACGACCCTGTTCGGACTGGCGCCACTGGTTTTTCTTCCTGGCGCGGGGACGGAACTGTATCGCGGTGTCGGCGTGATCGTGATGTTCGGCATCGTCGGCGCTGCGCTGGTCACGTTGACCATGCTGCCGGCGCTCACTGTCATCGTGCTGCAACTGCTGGACCAGACACGCGCCCCGCGCATAGAGCGCACCTGATTCAGGAACAGGCTGATGCGGTGCTGCCTAGCCCCGGCCGGCCTCGTAGCTGACTTCCGCCAGTTCCTCAATCATTGTCTCGCGCAGGTACCTGCGCGCCCTCTCCCGCTCAGCGGGATCGGCGGCGAACTGGCCCTGGAAAAAGCTGCTCACCACCACCCTCGTAACCATGAGCTGGCGCAGCACGTTCATCGCCTTCGGTAGCGGGTCCATCAGACAGAGTTCGTTGACGGCCGCGTAATTGATGCCCTGTTCGGCCGTACCCAGGCGGTCGTACCAGGGTCCCCGGGCAATCGATTCATCGATATTGTTCTTTACCAGGTAACAGCCGATTGCATCCGGGTTGTCCATCCAGCGCAGCGGCGCAGCCGGGCCGGCAAACCCGGTGTGGGAAGCACCCGCGACCGTGACCAACTGAGAGCCGGGCACGATGTCGGGCACGGGCGCGGCATTGGAGGGATAGGGGACCAGCGCATCGATATCGCCGGCGAGCATCAGGAACGGCACCGATGCATGGCTGAAAAAGCGCTCGGTGAAAATCGCCGTGGGCCCGGCGATCGAGAGTGCGGCAGCGATACGCTCATCGCGCATGGCGGGATGGAAACTGACCAGCGTGGTGGTCATGCCGCCGAGGGAGACGCCTGTTGCACCGATACGGTCGGGATCTACCCTGCCCTCCAGCACGTGCCCGGCCGTCGCGTTGTCTGCCAGCAGGCGATCGATCATGAAGCTGATATCGGCGGGCTGGTTTACCACGTCCACGGCATTCGGCCCACCCGGCGCGCCGAAGTGGGTGAGCGGGTAGTTCACGGCGACCACCACATAGCCCAGGCTGGCCAGGTGTTCCGCGAGGTAGGCGCCTTCCTCGAAGGTAGAGGTGAAGCCGTGACTGTAAACGATCAACGGGTAAGGCGCCCCGTCGTCATCCGCCGGATACCACAGTCTCCCCGCCAGCGTTCGCGCGGCGGCCCCGGGGAAGTCCCCGTTGGCCTCCGTGGGACGACTCTCGTCCAGGAAAGTGACAGGCTGGCTCACCACCGCCAACGGCCCCGGCTGCAGGCGTGAATCGCTTTCGGAGCCCGGCGGAAAAGGCTCGGCCTGGCGGCCGTTTTTCAGCACCGCGGCGGACGCGATGCCGACAAACACCAGGATCAGTAACGCGATCAGGACTTTCTTCATTTCAAACCCTCCAGGCCGAAATCCAGGCAGATCTCCCCGGCTTTCCGCATACAGCGACCTCGCGCCAGTATAAATGCCGAAAAACGGGAGACAAGCCGGACGTTCCAACCGGAGAGTGTCGTCGGATATCAATCTTCCAATCGATGACAGCATCAGACAGGCCTGCGCGGGGGGCTGAATCCGTGATACCGCTATACCTCGGCAAGGCCCTGAGGTATAACTAATCCGGTAAGCTGCCGACTATAAATAAGAAGAGGCCCATGAGACACCGCAATCTGCTGGCCCTCGCACTCGCGAACGCCGTCGCCGCACTACTCGCCGCCACGCCGTCGCCGGCCTTCGCGAACGAGCCCCTGGCGCTGGAAGAAGTGCTGGTCACCGCCCAGCGGCGCACCCAGTCTCTGCAGGATGTCCCGATCTCCATCGTCGCGCTGGAACAGCAGGCGCTGGAGATGCGCGGCATCGATGAAATCGAGGACATCGGTCTCGACATTCCCAACTTCACCGTCAACACCTTCCCGTCCGACTCGACCACCATTCGCCTGTTTATCCGCGGCATCGGCCAGAACGACGCGCAGATCACGCAGGACCCGTCTGTCGCGCTCTACCTCGACGGCGTCTACATCGGCACCAGCGTGGCGGCGGGCTTCGAGGGTGTGGACGTGCAGCGTATCGAGGTTTTGCGCGGGCCCCAGGGCACCCTGTACGGGCGCAACGCCACGGGCGGAGCCGTCAACATCATCACGCGGCGCGCCAGCGTGGAACGCCTCGAATTCCGCCAGGACCTGACCGGTGGCAACCTCGACAAGTTCCAGTCGAAGTCCATGGTCAATATACCGCTGGGCGACTCGGTGGCAGCAAAGTTCAATTACAACCACACCCAGCGCGACGGCATCGTGGAGAACCGGGGGCAGGGTGAAGATTTTATGAACGAGGATCGCAAGACTCTGGTGGCGGACCTGCGCTGGCTGGCCAGCGACGATATCACCGTGGACTACCGCTACGAATACGCGGAACTCAAGGACTCCGAGCCGTTCAACCAGGTGCTCAGCGACCCCGAACAATCGACCGGGACCGTCGCCGCGGTCATCGAGTACAACGACGACTGGGGCAGGAACCGGATCGACAAGGCGACGTCACAGCGCGACATCCTCTCATCCGACCAGGAAATCAAGGCGCACAGCCTGTGGGTCAACTGGGAGATCAACGACAACATGCGTTTCCAGAGCATCAGCGCGTACCGCGACCTGGATACCTTCTCCCCCTCGGACTTCCTGCCGCCCGCGATCGCGATCGTCGGCGCGGCGCCGGTGCTGGGCCGCTTCCACACGGATTTCGAGCAGTGGTCGCAGGAACTGCAGCTAGAGGGCGACACGGAGCACTGGGATTATGTGGCCGGCCTCTACTACTACGAGGACGATGCTTTCCAGGACAATTTCGAGGGCGAGACCCTCGGTACCTGTTGCCTGACCAACACCACCGACACCGAGAACTGGTCCGCCGCGGTCTTTTCCCAGGCGACCTGGAACCCCAAGTGGATGGAGCGACGCTGGCGCTTCACCCTCGGGGGCCGTTACTCCCACGACGATCGCGAGTCGAAGCGCGATAACCAGTCGTCGGTCTCAACCTTCGTCGGCAAATACGAGAACGACTTCACCAACTTCAATCCCTCGGGGGTCGTGTCCTACGACATCAACGACGACATGAATGTCTACGGCAAGATCGAGACGGGTTACAAGTCCGGGGGCACATCGCAGCGCTCGGCGCGCGAGGACCTCTTTGCACAGGGCTTCGACGAGGAGGAGATCATCAGCTACGAACTGGGCTTCAAGGGCGAGTTCTGGGGAGGACGCGGACGCTACAACTCCGCCCTGTTCTACATGGAGATCGACGGCCTGCAGAACAGCATACAGACCGACCCGATAAGTCCCGGCGGCCGCGACTTCCTGCCCGCCGACAACAACGAGGTCCTCGGCGCCGAGATCGACCTCAACGTGTTACTCATGGACGGGCTGACCTTCTCCCTGAGCTACGGCTATCTCGATACCGAGCTGGGTGAAAGCGCACTGACCACCGATCTCGGGCTGTCGGAAACCCTGAGTGACGATCTTCCCTACGCACCCGACCACAGTTTTTATGTTTCGCTAGACTACGTCAGGACGCTGGGGCCAGGCTCGCTGGGATTCAACGTCAACTACGGCTGGCAGGACGACGTCGGTACCAGCGTCACGGATAACGGCAACTTTGTCGTGGATTCCTACGGCCTGCTCGGCGCCGGGGTCAGCTGGTCCGAGCTGAGCATCGGCAATGTCCCCGGCAGTTTCCAGGTGCTGGCCTGGGGCCGCAACCTGTTCGACAATGAGTACGGCCTGTCCGGCCAGACGGCACTGGAGCCACTGGGCGCCGACCTGACCCAGATTTTCGGGGAACCCCGCACCTACGGCGTGACCCTGACCTACCTGTACTGATCAGCAGCGATAGTGTTAATCAGGGGCGCGTAACATCCCGCGGTGTCGGGTGGAGTTTCTCGCGACCCTTGACGCTGGACCAGCACACCACCGCGTAACGCGTGCCGGAAACGATGTCCTCGGCCGCGTGCAGGTAGCGATGGTCGGAGGGAAAGGCAATCAGCATGCCCCGGGACGGCTGTATCCGGAGATCGAAGTTGTGGAAATACACCGCGCCGCCCTCGTAATCCTCGTTGGTATAGAGCAGCACCGAGAAATCCCGATCCATGGAGCGCACCCAGCGCCCCGCCGACTCGTCCCAGTACTCGTTGTCGGAGTGCACGATGTACTTGCCGCCGGGCGGGTACTTCAGGACATCCGGGCGATCCATCCAGTCCAGCTTCGTATCGAAGTGCGGGAGGATGACCTCCCGGTAGGCGCCGAACAACACACGTTTGACCTCGGCCTCCAGTGAACCCAGGGGTACGCGCTCGGTCACGCGCCGCTCGTCCGGGACGAACGTCGGCCCGCCGCCCGGCGCCGACTCGCCGACGTTCTGGATCTTGACCGGCGTGGACTGCTGCCGGCTAAAGTAGTCCGTCCAGCGGTCACAGGTCGCGGCATCCAGGTAGCCCTCCTGCACCATGACGCCGGGCGGCACCCAGCCGAGGCCGCTCGCGACACCGGGAGGCATATCCTCGACAAATGGCAGCATGCCCTTGCCGCGGTAGCACTGCCGGAAGTCGCCAAATTTGCCGTAGGGGGTGGCGCCCTGTCCCGGCGCCGTGCCGGGGCTATCCCCGGGCAGCCTGCCGCAACAGTGCTTGTAACGTTTGCCGCTCCCGCAACTACACGGGCTGTTTCGAGAAGGCATGGGTCCAATCCAGTCCTGGTCGAATCAAGTGATGGTCGGTTCTCCCCGTTATTCTGACATAACCGGGTCGCCGGAGGAAAACCCTGATGGGGCCGCGGGGATCCGGGCCGAATGCTGCAGCCGGACGGCCGAGTCGACTATACTGACACCCGGCATTTCACGAGGTCAGCACTCATGCACGACATCATCATCCGCGGCGGACTGGTCTACGACGGCACCGGCGAAGACCCGGTCAGGGCAGACATTGCCATCGATGGCGACCGCATCAGCGAGGTCGGCGAGGTCGAGGGGCCCGCGAGGGAGGAGATCGCGGCTGAGGGCAAGATCGTCACGCCCGGCTTCGTCGATATCCACACCCACTTCGACGGCCAGGTGACCTGGGATCCGTACCTCGCGCCCTCTTCCTGCCATGGCGTCACCACTATCGTCACGGGCAACTGCGGGGTCGGCTTCGCGCCCTGCAAAACGGAGCAGCGGGACTGGCTGATCGGCCTGATGGAGGGGGTCGAGGACATTCCCGGCACCGCACTGCACGAGGGCATCCAGTGGGACTGGGAAAGTTTCCCCCAGTACCTCGACGCGCTGGAACAGAAACCGCTGGCGCTCGACGTCGCCACCCAGGTACCCCACGCCGCGGTGCGCGCCTATGTCATGGGCCAGCGCGGCGCCGACCACGAGGCGGCCACCCCGGAGGAGATCCACACCATGAGCCGCATCGTGGCGGAGGGCATCGAGGCCGGCGCGCTCGGCTTTTCCACCTCCCGCACGGAGAAGCACAAGGACTCCTCCGGCGTGCTGACGCCGACCATCACGGCTCAAGAGAACGAGCTGGTCGGCATCGCAAAAGCAGTCGGCAAGACGGGCACCGGGGTGCTGCAGGGCATCTCCGACTTCTACAACTTCGAAGCGGAATTCGCATTATTCAAGCGCATGTCGAAAGAATCCGGGCGGCCTGTTTCCATCACGGTCGAGCAGCAGGATGCCCGCCCCGACTGGTGGCTGCAGCTGCTGGACGGTATCTCCGAGGCCCAGTCCGAGGGGATTCCCATGTACGGGCAGGTGCCGCCGCGCGCGACCGGCGTACTGCTCGGCCTGACCGCCACCGCCAACCCGTTCATCTTCAACCCCGCATGGGCAGAACTCGGCGGCAAGCGTCTCGAGGAGCAGGTGGAACTCCTGCGCACCCCGGAGTTTCGCGCCCGGGTGCTGGGAACCGAAAACCCGAAGAGCGGCGTCCCGCTGGTCGACGAGGTGCTCTACAGCTATGACAAGATGTTCAGCCTCGGCGAGCCCGCCAACTACGAGCCGGATCCGGAGTCGTCCATCGGCGCCAGGGCGCGCCGGCTCGGCGTCTCACCCGAGCAAGTGGCATACGACCTGATGCTGGAGAATGACGGCAGGGCCCTGATCTACCAGCCGCTGTTCAACTACCAGCCCGGCAACCTCGATTACGTGAAGACCATGCTGGAGCATCCCTACACGATCTCCGGCCTGGGCGACGCGGGGGCACACTGCGGCATGCTGTGTGACGCGAGCTTTCCCACCACCCTGATCCAGCACTGGGGCCGGGACCGCAGCCGGGGCGGACAGATTCCCCTCGCGACGCTGATCTCGATGCAGACCCGCCAGACCGCGCAGCAGGTCGGGCTCAATGACCGCGGCGTGCTCAAGCCGGGGTACAAGGCGGACGTCAACATCATCGACTTCGACCACCTCAGCCTGCATGCGCCCGAAGTCGTCAACGACCTGCCGGCGGGCGGGAAACGCCTGGTGCAGAAGGCCTCAGGCTATGTTGCGACCATCATCTCCGGCAAGGTGGCATTCAGGGAGGGCGAGCCCACCGGCGAACTCAATGGCAGGCTGATCCGGGGCCCACAACCGGTGCCGGTTGCAGCGTAAGGCCCACCCCGACGGGGCGCCGCCTATAGATCGATGAACCTGCCGCCCTCTCCGGCCAGTCGGCGCAGCGTGTCGGCCGGTGACAGTCGCGGGTCGGCTGTCGCCATCCTTTCCATCTGCGCCAGCACGGCCTCGGCACCCACGCTGTCGCCGTAATACATCGGCCCGCCCTTGTCCGCCGGCCAGCCGTAGCCGTACAGCCAGATCACATCGATATCGCCGGCGCGCTGGGCCTTGCCCTCCTCGAGGATCTTGAGGCCTTCATTGATCATCGGGAAGACGCAGCGCGCGAGGATATCGTCTTCACTGACCCGGGTGCCGCCATCCGTACCGGTGATGTCGCGGATAATACCGGCGGTGACCTCGGAGGGCGTCCGGTTGCGGTCATCGTCGTAGTCGTAATAGCCGGCGCCCGTCTTCTGGCCGCGGCGATCCAGTTCGCAGAGGGCATCGCGGATCGGGTTGCTGGTCTTCGCTCCTTTCTTCCAGCCGATATCGAGTCCCGCCAGGTCCGACATCTGGAACGGACCCATCTTGAAGCCGAAGTTATTGAAGGCCGCGTCGATGTCCCAGGGCATCACGCCCTCTTTCACCAGCGCGTCTGCGCCGATACCCCGGTAAGCGAGAATACGGTTGCCCACGAACCCGGGACAGACGCCGACCAGCGCCGCGATCTTGCCGATCGTCGGCGCCAGTTGCATCGCGGTGGCCACGACGTCGTCGGCCGTGCGCTCGGCGCGGACCACTTCCAACAGTTTCATCACGTTCGCGGGCGAGAAAAAGTGCATGCCGATGACGTCCCCGGGTCGGCTGGTCACGGCGGCGATCTCGTTGATGTCCAGCCCGGACGTATTGGTCGCGAGAATCGCGCCGTCACCGGCGATCGCATCCAGCCGTTCGAAGATGGACTTCTTCAATGCCATATCCTCGAACACGGCCTCGATGATGAGATCGCAGTCGGCAAGGTCCGCCACATCGAGGCTCTGGTCGAGGCGGGCCATGCGCACCTCCACCTCGTCGAGGGGAAAGCGGCCGCGGCTGGCAGAGCGCTCGTAGTTCCGTCGAATCACCGCGAAGCCTCGGTCCAGCGCCTCCTGGGCCGTCTCGACAATCGTCACGGGGATTCCCGCGTTGGCGAAATTCATCGAGATGCCGCCACCCATCGTGCCGGCACCGATCACGCCGACCTTGCCGATCGGGCGTGTCTCCGCCGCGGGATCGAGGCCGTCAACGACGGAGACCCGGGACTGGATGGCTGGGATATAGTCGTTCACGGGCGGTAGTGACACGGCGCTCCTCCTCGTTTTGCACCGGGCGACGGTGCCTGGCTGCATCAACCGGAATTTGGCCCATTATTGAGAGCAATTCAATACCCCTGAGATGTTTCACGTCCTGGCCTATACTGGGTTACGGACCGGTCGGGCCTGCCTCCGGAACGAACCGGGGCCGCCACACCCAACAGAGGAGCCAGCATGAACCAACCCGTCGAGCAGCCCTTCTACCTGAGGGACAACTTCGCACCCGTCTTCGAGGAGTGCACCGAGGACACACTGGAAGTCATCGGCAGCATTCCCCCGTCCCTGAACGGCCGTCTGCTGCGTAACGGGCCGAATCCCCAGACGGGTTGGTCAGACCACTGGTTCTTCGGCAACGGCATGCTCCACGGGGTGGAATTCGGGAACGGCAAGGCCAACTGGTACCGCAACCGCTACGTCCGGACGCCGCTGTTCGACGACCCCGAGGCGGACTCGGTTGCCGCATTGATGCAGCTGGACAAGTCGGCGGCGAATACGCACGTCATCCACCACGCGGGCAAGATCCTCGCGCTGGAGGAGGCCCACCTGCCCTGGGAGGTCTCACCCGAACTCGAGACCGTGCGGGCCTGGGACTTCAACGGCAAACTGCAAACGGCCATGACCGCGCACCCCAAGACCTGCCCCCTCACGGGAGAACTGCTGTTCTTCGCCTACGGCCTGTTCCCGCCCTATCTCACCTACCACCGCGTCAATGCGCAGGGCGAGCTGGTGCAGACCGAGAACATCGCCGTGCCCGGCGGCACGATGATGCACGATTTCAATATCACAAAGAACTATGTCATCTGGATGGACCTCCCGGCGGTCTGGAACATCGATGCGGCCGCGGAAGGCGGGCTGCCCATACAGTGGGACGTGGACTACGGCGCCAGGCTGGGCGTCATGCCCCGCACCGGCGGCGACAACGATGTCACCTGGTACAACATCGACCCCTGCTACGTCTTTCACCCGCTGAATGCCTACGAGGAGGGAAACTCCATCGTCCTGGATGTCTGCCGCAAGGACAGCGTGATGGACGGGGAGATAGACGCACCCGCCCGCCTGACCCGTTGGGTCATC
>CAJIAY010000366.1_pt1 | contig 18380 bp, 16 predicted proteins | sample 9199221 | NCBI WGS metagenome assembly CAJIAY01 (sample SAMEA7708283, study PRJEB35096) | sediment metagenome | biome: marine neritic benthic zone biome [ENVO:01000025]; feature: sediment [ENVO:00002007]; material: shallow marine sediment [ENVO:03000034] sea grass bed [ENVO_01000059] ...
CAGCCGCCGCCGAGGTCGGAGCCGCTGCCGACCTGCACACCGGCCGAGATGCGTCCCTCGATCATGCCGGGGCCGATCGCGCCAGCGTTGAAGTTGACGAACCCCTCGTGCATCACCGTGGTGCCTTCCCCGAGGTATGCGCCGAGGCGCACCCGCGCTGTGTGGGCGATGCGGACGCCTTCGGGTACCACGTAATTGGTCATCTTGGGGAACTTGTCGACGCAGCTGACCTCGAGGACCTCGCCGCGCAGTCGCGCCGCCAGCTGGCGCTCCGGCAGCTCCTCGATATCGATGGCGCCCTCGCTGGTCCACGCCACGTTGGGCAGGGCGCCGAACAGGCCGTCGAGGTTGGTGCCGTGGGGCCGCACGAGTCGATGCGAAATGAGGTGCAGCTTCAGGTAGGCCTCGGGCACATTCGCCGGGGGCGCGTCCTCTTTCAGCAGAACGCAGACCGCTGGCCTGCCGCTGTCCAGCAGCTGCCCCGCCAGCGCGGCCTGTTCGGCTGCACCGGCATCCGTGAGCGCCTGCCGCAGCGCCTTGAGCTGATCGCTGTCCAGGGGCTGGCCGCTGTCGTACCCGTCGACCGCGACCGCCACTTGCTCCCCGGGCGCAAGCACGGGATGCGGGTAGAAGACCTCCAGCCACCGGGCTTTGCTGTTGTGGGTGCCCACACCCAGGCCAAAGGCAAAAACGCCACTCGTCATTTCGCTGTCACCGTCTGTTTATTGCCCACCTACAGGGTGTGGGCGCTAAAAATCTTCGCGTAGTTCGCCGCAGAGAAGCCTGTGTACCGCTGCTTACCCGTGTCCAGCAGGGGGCGCTTGATGAGCGTGGGCTGGGACAGTATCGCCTGCTGCGCCGTTGCGTCGTTCATGTTCGACCGTGCCTCCTCGTCCAGCGCCTTCCAGCTGGCGCTGCGCCTGTTGACCAGGTTCTGCCAGCCCAGTTCGTCGATCCAGGCGGCAACCGCATCCTTGTCCACGCCGTCCTCGCGAAAGTCGTGGAACTGGTATTCCACGCCCCGGGCGTCCAGCCATTTCCTGGCCTTGCGCACGGTGTCGCAGTTCTTGATGCCGTAAAGGGTGACCACATCCACTCCGGGCGCTGGCGCTGTCTGCGGGGCCGCGTAGCATAGCAAATCCGCCTGGGCAGATATAGCCGCGCGGGGTGGGTGCTGGTTCAGGTTAAAATTGGTTGCCCCATGGGTCACGAGCGAGTCCACTACCCGTGGATGTGACACGCCAAAAAGCGCACTTCCATGTGCAGGCTCGGGTGGCGCCGTCCTGTCGCCACACGGTCCCATCCACGGGTAGTGGACTCACTCTAACCAGACTGCGACACCGCACATTCGAATTGAACCAGTGCGCACCCGCGTGTGCGACTATCGACTGTCTAGGCTTTGTGTGTCCTTTTCGGGGATTTTCGATTGGGGTAGCAGGTGCGGCAGATTTCGCAGACGCGACCGTCGCAGCCCCGCGCGGTACAGTACTCGCGACCGTAGTAGATAATCTGCAGGTGGAGCCGGTTCCAGTATTCCTCGGGGAACAGGCGCTTGAGGTCGCGCTCCGTCCGGGTGACGTTCTTGCCGTTCGTCAGTCCCCAGCGCTGCGCGAGCCGGTGGATATGCGTGTCGACGGGAAACGCCGGCACGCCGAAGGCCTGCGCCATGACGACGCTGGCGGTCTTGTGACCCACACCCGGAAGGCGTTCGAGCGCCGCCATGTCGCCCGGCACCTCCCCGTCGTAGTCCTCCACCAGGATTTCACTGAGCCGCTTGATCGCTTTCGACTTCTGCGGCGAGAGGCCGCAGGGTTTGATGATCTCGCGAATCTGCTCCACCGTGAGCGCCGCCATGTCCTGCGGGTTGCTCGCCAGTGCGAACAGGTCGGGGGTAACCTTGTTCACACGTTCGTCGGTGCACTGCGCGCTCAGCAGGACCGCGACCAGCAGCGTAAACGGATCGCGATGATCGAGTGGTATGGGTGGTTGCGGATACAGTTCCTGCAGGCGCTTGAGTACGTAGTCCGCCCGTTCAGCTTTCAGCACCGGTCTTCAGCCCTTGAGAAAGTCGACGATGCGCCTTGCCGCCTCGACACATTGTTCGGTCGACGCGACCAGGGCCATACGAACCCGGTTGGTCCCGGGGTTTACGCCGCCGGACTCCCTCGCCAGGAAGCGCCCCGGCAGCACGGTCACGTGCTGTTCGCGGTACAGGCCGCTCGCGAATTCCGTATCGCTGACGGGTGTCTCCGGCCACAGGTAAAAGCCGGCGTCCGGCGCCGCCACCGCCAGGTGGCCGTCCAGTTCGTCGAGTACCGCGGCGAATTTGTCACGGTAGCGCTGCCGGTTGTCCAGCACGTGCTGTTCATCTCCCCAGGCCGCGGCGCTGGCGAGCTGGTGGTGAAGGGGCATCGCGCAGCCGTGGTAGGTCCGGTATTGCAGGAAGGCCTTCAGGATATTCGCATCCCCTGCCACGAAACCCGACCGCAGGCCGGGCAGGTTGGAGCGCTTGGACAGGCTGTGAAATACCACGCAGTTGCGGAAGCCTCCGTCGCCCATCGACTCGCAGGCCTGCAGCAGCCCCGGCGGCGGCATGTCCTCGTCGAGGTAGATCTCGGAATAGCATTCGTCGCTCGCGATGATGAAGTCGTGCTCCCGCGCCAGCGCGATGACCTGCCTGAGCTGCTCCAGGGACATGACCGCGCCGGTCGGATTTCCGGGGTTACAGAGGTAGAGCAGGTCGCACTGCCGCCATTGCTCCTCCGTGACCGTGTCGAAGTCGGGCTGGAAGCCCGTCTCCGCCGTGCAGTTGACGAAGAGCGGGCTGGCGCCGGCCAGCAGCGCCGCGCCCTCGTAGATCTGGTAGAAGGGATTCGGGCTGATCACCAGGGAACCCGGCTTCACCACGGCCTGCGCGAAGGCGAACAGGGCCTCCCTCGTGCCGTTGACCGGCAGGATCTGTCCCGCCGGGTCTATGGCTGCCAGTCCAAAGCGGCGCTCCAGCCAGTCGGCAATCGCGGCCCTCAATTCGGGCAGCCCCGCCGTGGTGGGGTACTTCGAGAGCAGCGCCAGGTTGTCACGGATCGCTGCCATGACGAATGCCGGGGCGTCGTGCTGCGGTTCGCCTATCGACAGTGCGATTGGTGACCTGTCTGCCGCGGGGGTGATATCCGCGAACAACTGCTGCAGCTTGGTAAAGGGGTAGGGTTCGAGGCGGCCTAGATTGGGATTCACGGGAGATCAGGCTGCCGCTTGTTCGTCGAGCTCGTTGCAGATGGTGCGCTGCAGTGCGCTGCATACCTTCGGGTCGGTGATCGGCTGCTGCTGGTCATCGGTAATGAAGAAGGTGTCCTCGACCCGTTCGCCCAGCGTCTGGATCTTGGCGGCCTGCAGCTCGATATTGAACGCAACGAAGATCTTGCCGAGCCGGGCCAGGAGTCCCGGGCGATCGGGCGTGGCCACCTCCAGGACGGAGACGTTCTTGGTCTCGTCGAGGTACATCCGCGTCTCCGTGGGAATGGAGAAAGACTTCATCTTGCGGGTCGTGTGGCGTGTGGAGACTTCCATCGCATTTGACTCGCCCCTGAGCATGGCCGTCAGGTACCCCCTGATGTGTTCGAGGCGCGGGCCATCCTCTGTAATTGGTTTGCCGCTCGAATCCAGCACGGAGAAAGTATCCAGGATCATGCCGTCGTGTGTGCCGTAGATTCGGGCGTCGTGCACGCTGAGGTCGAGTTGCTCGAGGCCGGCGCAGATAGTGGAGAAGAGTTGTGCGTTACTGCGCGCGTGAATCAGTATCTGGCTGGTGTTGGCGACACTGGATTCGGCGCTGTTGCGAATCAACACCAGGGGCTTGTCATGCTGGTGATGGCCGGCAACGGCCTCAGTGTGCCAGGCGATATCCGCGCTGTGTTCGCGCAGGAAGTAATCGTCCGAGCGACCCGCCCAGAGCTCGTCCAGTTCCTCCGGGGTGAATCCGCGCCCCTCGAGTATATCGCCGGCGGCCTGCCGTGCCTTGTCCACCAGTGCCTGCTTGTCGATGGGGTTGTCCAGGCCCCGGCGCAGGGCGCGCCGCGTCTCGGTGTAAAGCTGACGTAGCAGGCTGCCGCGCCAGGCGTTCCACAGGGTCGGGTTGGTGCCGTTGATATCGGCGACCGTGAGTGTGAACAGGTAGTCGAGATGCTCCTCGTCGCCGACGTGTTCGGCGAACTGCTGGATAACCTGGGGGTCTGAAATGTCCTTGCGTTGCGACACGGCAGACATCAGCAGGTGGTTGCGCACGAGCCATACGACGAGTTCCGTGTCGCGCTCGTCCAGTCCATGACGGCGGCAGAAGATCTCGGCGTCCACCGCGCCGAGCTCCGAGTGATCGCCGCCGCGGCCCTTGCCTATATCGTGGTAGAGGGCAGCGATGTAGAGCAGGTCGACCCTGCGCAGCCGGCGCGCCACGCGGCAGGTGACGGGGAACCTGTCTTCGATGTCGGGAAACTGGAAGCGGCGCGTGATCTTGATCACTTCCAGTGTATGGGCGTCCACCGTGTACACATGAAACAGGTCGTGCTGCATCTGCCCCATGACCCTGCCAAACTCCGGCAGGTAGTCCCCGAGGATGCCGTAGCGTGTCATGCGCCGCAGCTGGCGTGTCATCTTGTTAGGCGCAGCCAGGATTTTCAGGAAAGTCTGCTTGTTAATCTCGTCGGCCCTGAAAGCATCGTCCACGAGGTGCCGGCTGTCGCGTATCAGGCGTATGGTCGGTGCAGTGGGCCCGACGATGTCCTCGTGGGTGGCGCACAGCAGGAATACCTCCAGGAGGGCGTGCGGGTTGTTGCTGAACAGGTCGGGGTTGCGCGCCTCGATATAGCCGTTGCGCACCTGGAAACGGTCGTTGAGGATGCTGACATCGTCCTCGCGGTCCTGCCGCAGGATCGCCTGGTCGAAATTCTGGACCAGTACGTCATTGAGCTGCCCAAGCGCCAGCGCCCAGCGGTAATAGGTCTGCATGAACTGCTCGACGGCCAGCTTCTTGCCATCCTTCAGCCCCCACAGCGCCGCCAGTTCCCGCTGGTGATCGAACAGCAGGCGGTCCTCCTCCCGGTCCGTGATCATGTGCAGGGCGTAGCGCACCTGCCACATGAAGTCCCGCCCGGTGGTGAGGATCTCCAGCTCGTCGGCATTGAGGAACTCCTCGGCCGTAATCTGCTCTACCGACTCGACGCCGAAGTGGCGCTCGGCAATCCAGCCGATCACCTGCAGGTCGCGCAGGCCGCCGGGTGAACTCTTGACGTTGGGCTCGAGGTTGTACTCCGTATCGGCGAACTTGGTGTGGCGTGCCCGCTGTTCGTCCAGCTTGGCCTTGAAGAATTCTCCGCTGGGCCACATCCTGTCTGGTGCGGTCAGCTCGCGCACGGCCTGCATCAGTTTCCCCGGGCCGCGAATCACCCTGGCTTCCATCAGGTTGGTGAGTATGGTGATATCGCCAGCGGCCTTCTCGACGCACTCCTCGACGCTGCGCACGCTGTGGCCGATGTTCAGGCCGATGTCCCAGAGCAGGGTCAGGAAGCCGGAGAGTTCTTCGCTGCAGCTGTCACAGTTGTCGCCGAGGATGACCAACAGGTCGATGTCCGAATGGGGATGCAGCGTGCCGCGGCCGTAGCCGCCTACCGCGACCAGCGCAAGTTCCGATGCGCCCCAGTCCCTGCGGTCCCAGAGGATGCCCAGCAGCGAGTCGATAAAGGTCGCGCGCTGCCGGATGAGGTCGCGCGCCTGCGCGCCCTCGCGAAACTGCCCATGCTGGTATGCGGTAGCCCGGGCAATTGCTTGCTTGCACAGTTCGATCGCCTCGAAGTCAGCCAGGGCCGTCTCGAACGTGCCCGGGTCAAACATCTCGCGGGGGATGGCAGCGGCATGCCCGGTCATGGCGCGGCAAACTCCTGCTCGCCGGAACGGCGCGTGAGAACCTCGCAGCCGTCCTCCGTCACGCAGATGGTATGTTCCCATTGTGCCGACAGGCGGCCGTCGCGCGTGGTGACGGTCCAGCCATCCGACTTGTTCAGCCGGGTGTGGCGCCTGCCGGCGTTGATCATTGGCTCGATGGTGAAGGTCATCCCCGGTTCGAGGACCATGCCCGTGCCCTTGCGGCCGTAATGCAGCACCTGAGGCTCCTCGTGGAACACCTTGCCGATGCCGTGGCCGCAATACTCTCTCACAACGGAATAATAGTTCTTCTCGGCGTGCTTCTGGATGACGTGGCCGATATCGCCCAGCGCGGCGCCGGGCTTGACCTGGCTGATGCCCTTGTAGAGGCATTCCTGCGTGACCTCGATCAGGCGGCTGGCGTGGCTGGCGACATTGCCCACCTGTACCATCACGCTGGAGTCGCCGTGGTAGCCGTCCTTGATGACCGTCACGTCGATATTGACGATGTCCCCGTCCTTGAGCTTCTTGGTGTCCGATGGAATCCCGTGGCACACGACGTCGTTGATGGAGGTGCAGATCGATCGAGGGAAGCCGTGGTAGTTCAGCGGTGCCGGAATGGCGTCCTGTACGCTGGTGATGTAATCGTGGCAGATGCGGTCCAGTTCCCCGGTGGTCACGCCGATCTCGACCTGTGGAACGATCATCTCCAGCACCTCCGCGGTCAGCCGACCGGCGGTCCGCATCTTCTCAATTTCCTCCGCTGTCTTGATCGACGCAGGCATACGCAACCTATTGATTTAAAAGATAAAAAAACAAAAAAACAGAATATCGGCACACGCTGGCGCGCCCATTCTACCCCATTGCAGGTACAAAAGCGTATGCGCGGGCGGCGGCGGCCGGGCAGGGCGCTTTAATCCCCGGGGCCGTTATGGTATAAAGCGCGCCTTCTTTCCGGGGCTCCCCGGCCCGCCGAGCGGGCAGGCAGGCGTTTCGGCGGGGAAATCAAAACGACACACACATATCGTAACCTGTTCCAGGGTGCCGTCCGGAGGCAAGCGACCGGGAGGTTTGGTAGCGGGGATATGTGGAGGACTAACCCACTACAAGGTAATTACGATGTCTCAAGCGCAAGTCAGCATGCGTGACCTGCTACAGGCCGGTGCGCACTTTGGTCACCAGACCCGTTATTGGAACCCGAAGATGGACCAGTACATCTTCGGGGCCCGCAACAAGATTCATATCATCAACCTCGAGTACACCGTACCGGCGTTCAATTCGGCGCTGGACATGGTCAAGCAACTCGCCGCGAACAAGAACAAGATATTGTTCGTGGGCACCAAGCGCGCCGCCGGCAAGGTCATCAAAGAGCAGGCCGACCGCGCGGGTATGCCTTACGTCAACCACCGCTGGCTCGGCGGAATGCTCACGAATTACAAAACCATCCGCGCCTCCATCAAGCGCCTGCGTGAGCTCGAGACACAGCAGGGCGACGGCACGTTCGAGAGCCTGACCAAGAAAGAAGCGCTCATGCGTACCCGGGACATGGAGAAGCTCGAGCGCAGTATCGGTGGTATCAAGAACATGGGCGGCCTCCCCGACGCACTGTTCGTCGTCGACGTCGATCACGAACGCATCGCCATCAGCGAGGCGAACAAGCTCGGTATCCCCGTTATCGGCATCGTCGATACCAACAGCGATCCTGACGGGATCGACTATGTCATCCCTGGCAACGATGACGCCATCCGCGCCATCAAGCTGTACGTGACCGCGGTCGCCGAGGCCTGTGTATTGGGCAGGCTCGAGGCGGGTGAGCCGATCACGAGCAAGGACGAGTTCTTCGAGGAGGAGGCCGCACCCGCCGAGGCGGAAGCGGAGGCACCCGCACCGGAGGCAGCTCCTGAGGAAGCGGAAACCGCGCCAGCCGAAGCCGAGGCCGCACCCGCCGAGGCAGAGGCCGCACCCGCCGAGGCAGAGGCCGCACCCGCCGAGGCAGAGGCCGATAGCGAAGCGGCAGCCGAGGACGAGCCGCCCGCCGGGCAGGGCTGATTAGCGGCGCTGTGAGCGCCCTCTTAACTGATTGAGTGTTTTCCCGGCGCAGTTGCCCGGGGAATACGGTTGTGGAATTGACGAGAGGAGTACTACCAATGTCCGCGTCACTGGTAAAAGAACTGCGAGAGCGTACCGGTCTCGGCCTGCTCGAGTGTAAAAAGGCGCTTGCCGTGGCCGATGGCGATATCGAACAGGCCATCGAGGAGCTGCGTAAGTCGAGCGGCATGAAGGCGGCAAAAAAGGCGGGCCGCACCGCCGCTGACGGCGTCGTGGCTGTCCGTGTTGCGGACGATTTCGGCTACGGTGTCCTCGTGGAAGTCAACAGCGAAACAGATTTCGTTGCGCGCGACGAGAATTTCCTGGGCTTCGTTGGCAAGGTAGTCGACAAGGCGTTTGCCGACAAGGAGACAGACATTTCTGCGCTGATGTCCGGCGACCTGGAAGCAACCCGCGAAGCGCTGGTGCAGAAGATCGGCGAGAACATCGGCGTGCGCCGCATCGAGTTGGTCGACGCCGATTCCGGCGTGGTGGGCTCGTACGTGCACAGCAACAACCGCATCGCGGTGCTGGTCAGGCTCAAGGGCGGCGACCAGGACCTGGCGAAGGATGTTGCCATGCATGTCGCGGCCGCCAACCCGCAGGTCGTGTCCCCGGATGACATGCCGGAGGAGGTCGTGGCCAAGGAGAAAGAGATTTTTGTGGCCCAGGCCCAGGACTCCGGCAAGCCGGCGGACATCGTCGAGAAAATGGTCGGTGGTCGCGTCAAGAAATTCCTGGCGGAGAACAGCCTGGTCGAGCAGCCCTTTGTGAAGGACCCGGACGTCACCGTGGGCAAGCTGGTATCGGCTGCCGGCGCCGAGGTCGTGTCGTTCACCCGCTTCGAGGTCGGCGAGGGCATCGAGGTGGAGAAGGTGGATTTTGCCGATGAAGTCGCGGCCCAGCTGAACGGCTGATTGCCGCCACGCAGCAGAACAGAAGGGGCTTCGGCCCCTTTTTTATGTGCATGGATGGCCTGATGTCCTGTAAGATACGCGTCAGCTTCGAGAGGGAGTTTTATGCCCCAGGTGGCAGGCGATAAAAAATACAAGCGGATACTGCTGAAGCTCAGTGGTGAGGCGCTGACCGGTACGGAAAGTTTCGGCATCGACTCCAAGGTTCTCGATTCTATGGCGCTGGCCATCGGCCAACTGGTGGGCATTGGTGTCCAGGTCGGGCTGGTGGTAGGCGGGGGCAACCTGTTCCGTGGCGCCGCACTGCAGAAGGCGGGTCTCGACCGCGTGACCGGTGACCACATGGGCATGCTCGCCACGGTAATGAACGCGCTGGCGATGCGCGATGCGCTGGAACGTTCCAATATCGCCACCCAGGCGATGTCCGCCATTCCCATGACGGGGGTGGTCGATCACTACGACAGGCGCAAGGCGATCCGTGCGCTCACCAACGGTGACGTGGTGATTTTTTCCGCGGGCACCGGCAACCCCTTTTTCACGACCGATTCCGCCGCCTGCCTGCGAGCGATCGAGGTCGATGCGGACCTGGTCCTCAAGGCGACCAAGGTTGACGGCGTGTATTCCGCGGATCCGATGAAGGAACCGGACGCGGTGAGGTATGAGCGGCTGACTTACGACGAGGTACTCGACAAGAAACTGGAGGTCATGGATCTGACGGCGATCTGCCTCTGCCGCGACCACAACATGCCCGTGCGAGTATTTGAAATGGAGAAGCCCGGCGCGCTGCTCAGTATCGTCAGGGGCGGCAACGAGGGCACCCTGATCGAGTGATCGGGGTAATCCGGGAGTAACGGAATGATTGATGACCTGAAAGAAGAAGCGAGCGAGCGCATGGAGAAGAGCCTGGATGCACTCGCGCATAACTTCAACAAGATTCGCACCGGACGCGCACACCCAAGCCTGCTCGACGGTTTGAAAGTCGAATACTATGGCGCGGAGACCCCGCTGAACCAGGTGGCGAATATCAATGTGGAAGATGCACGGACGCTGGCGCTGACGGTGTGGGACAAGAGTATGACGCCCGCCGTCGAGAAGGCCATCATGAAGTCGGACCTTGGTCTCAACCCGGTCACGGCGGGTGAGGTGATCCGTATTCCCATGCCGATGTTGACCGAGGAGACGCGCAAGGGCTATATCCGGCAGGCAAGGAATGAGGCCGAGTCGGCCCGCGTGTCCGTGCGCAACGCCAGGCGCGACGCAATGGGTATGCTGAAAGAACTGGTGAAGGAGAAGGAAATCTCCGAGGACGAGGAGCGGCGCGGCCAGGATGAGGTGCAAAAGCTGACCGACGGTTTTATCGAGCGAGTCGAAAAACTGTTGGCGGAAAAAGAAACCGACCTCATGGAAATATAAAGTCTAGCGGTGAACTTCCAGAATAACTTACCTTCCGAACCCGGTGGCGCCGACCCGGTGGTGCCGCGGCACGTCGCGATTATCATGGACGGCAATAATCGCTGGGCGCGGCGCAACGGCGTATCCGGTCCCGCGGGACACCGGGCGGGCGTCGAGGCTGTGCGCGGGGTATTGCGAGCCTGCAAGCGCCATGGCGTCGAGGTGCTTACGCTGTTCGCCTTCAGTAGCGAGAACTGGGGCAGGCCCGTTCCCGAGGTCCGCGCCTTGCTGGCGTTGCTGTCGCGATACCTTCGCAACGAGGTCAAGGAACTACACGAGGACGGCATCCGCATTCGCTTTATCGGCGAACGGCAGCGCTTCAGCCAGAGACAACAAAAGCTGATGCAGCAGTCCGAGGAACTGACGCGAAACAACACCGAGGCGATTCTGGTCATCGCCGTGGACTACGGCGGCCAGTGGGATGTGGCGCAGTCTGCCCAGAAACTGGCCGCGCAGGTGAAGGCGGGAGAACTGCAGCCGAAAGACATTACCCCGGAACTGATCGATCGCCACGTTTCCATCAGTGACTTGCCGCGGCCCGACCTGTGCATCCGCACCGGCGGCGACGCGCGCATCAGCAACTTCATGCTGTGGCACTTTGCCTATACGGAGTTGTATTTTACCGACACGCTGTGGCCCGATTTCGCGGAGCCGGAGTTTGCCATCGCGCTGGCCGAGTACAGCCGCCGCGAGCGCCGCTTCGGCCTGCGTGAGCCGGACGGCCTCGTGGCCGCCGAGGATACGGGTGCTTAAGCAGCGCGTCATTACCGCCGTGATCATGGCGGGGTTATTCCTGTCGGCCCTCGCGTTTCTCCCGCTGCCGGGCCTGGCCGTGTTTTTCGGTATCGTCATGTGCCTTGGGGCCTGGGAGTGGTCCGGCCTCTCCGGGTGGGAGCACAGCGCCGCTCGCGGGTTCTACGTGGTGCTGGTGGGCGCGGCGCTGGCGTTCCTCTACCACTATTGCAATCTCGGCGCGGAACCTGTGCAGGAGGAAATCCAGCCGTTGCTGGGTGTCGCCTGCCTCTGGTGGTCTTTCGCGCTGTTGTGGGTGAAGGGCTATCCTGCGAGCGCGGTGCTTTGGCGGGCCAGGATCACCCGCAGCGTCATGGGTCTGCTAATCCTCGCGCCTGGCTGGCTGTCCGCCGTCTACCTGCTCAGCCAGTCCTTCGGCACGTCATTGATGATCGTGCTGGTGCTCGTGGTGGCGGCCGCCGATATCGGCGCCTATTTCGCCGGCAAACGTTTCGGGCGTCACAAGTTGTCGGCACTGGTTAGTCCCGGCAAGACCTGGGAAGGATTCTGGGGCGGGGTGGCGGCCTGCGCGCTGCTCGGTGTGGTGTTGTGGTATCTTCTGCCCGGTGAATCCGCACATATCGGGCTGATCTCGGTCATGGTGGTGGTCATCATCACCGGGCTGGCGTCGGTTATCGGAGACTTGACGGTGAGCATGGTCAAGCGGGAAAGCGGGGTGAAGAACAGCGGCAGCCTGTTGCCTGGCCACGGCGGCCTGCTCGACAGGCTGGACAGCCTGTGTGGGGCGGCGCCCGTCTTCGCCCTCGGCCTGCTGCTGGTGGGTTGGTAGCCATGGCGACTGGCAGGCGGCTGGTCAGCGTACTGGGCTCCACCGGTTCCATCGGTGTCAGCACACTGGATGTCATCGGCCGGCACCCGGAACGCTTTGGCGTGTACGCGCTGACCGCGCAGTCCTCGGTCGATACCATGCTGGATCAGTGTCGCGCCTTCGCGCCACGCTATGCGGTGATGACGGAAGAGGCCGCGGCGACGCGCCTGCGGGAGGGCCTGCCGGGCGACTCGGCAACCGAGGTTTTGTACGGTGAGGCCGGGCTGTCCCAGGTCGTAAGCGCGGCGGAAGTCGACGTGGTCATGGCGGCCATCGTCGGCGCCGCGGGCCTCCCGTCCACACTGGCGGCCGCGCAGGCGGGAAAGACCCTGCTGCTGGCGAACAAGGAGTCCCTGGTTATGGGCGGCCACCTGCTCATGCGGGCCGTGCGCGACGCCGGGGCACGGCTACTGCCGATCGACAGCGAGCACAATGCCATCTTCCAGTGCATGCCCGCTGACGAAGAGGCCAGGCCACAGGCGGCCGATGTCAGCAGGGTGCTGTTGACCGCCTCCGGCGGGCCGTTCCGCCAGTGGACCCTTGAGCAAATGGCCGACGCGACACCCGACCAGGCCTGCGCCCATCCCAACTGGTCGATGGGGCGCAAGATCTCTGTCGATTCCGCCAGCCTCATGAACAAAGGCCTGGAATATATAGAAGCGTGCTGGATATTTGACCTGGAGCCCGTGCGGGTGGAGGTCGTCGTGCACCCCCAGAGCATCATTCACTCCATGGTCCAGTACCCGGACGGGTCCGTGCTGGCGCAGTTGGGCAATCCCGATATGCGCACCGCGATCGCCTACGGCCTCGGCTGGCCCGAGCGCCTCTCGTCGGGGGTGGCGCCGCTGGACCTGGTGGCCACCGCGCGGCTCGATTTCGAGGCGCCGGACGAATCCCGCTTCCCCTGCCTGCGGCTGGCGCGGGAGTCCGTCGCGGCGGGGGGTACGGCCATGGCGGTCTGCAACGCCGCCAACGAGGTGGCTGTCGCGGCTTTTTTGGCGGAAAAAATTCGCTTTACAGACATTCCGTCGATCATCGAACATACGCTTGAGCGGGCCGACATCGTTGAACCCACTGCCGTATCCGTGGTCGAAGAGGCGGATGCGCGGGCGAGGGAGATTGCCGCGTCCCTGCTGTCCGACCTGCAGAAACCCACCAGGGCAATGAAGCGAGTTTGATGGACCTCCTGTATACCATTCTGATCACTCTGGGCACCCTGGCCGTGCTGGTGGCGATCCACGAATACGGGCACTTCTGGGTCGCCCGGCGCTGCGACGTGCATGTCCTGCGCTTCTGCATTGGCTTCGGCAAGCCCCTGTACAGCTGGCGCGACCGGCACGGCACCGAGTTCAGCGTGGCCGCGATACCCCTGGGCGGCTACGTGAAGATGCTGGATGAGCGCGAGGGAGAGGTGCCCCGGTCGCAGCTGCACAAGGCGTTCAATCGCAAAACGCCGCTACAGCGTATCGCGGTGGTTGCCGCGGGACCGCTTGCCAACTTCCTGCTTGCCATCGTGGCCTACTGGTTCCTCTTCATGGCCGGGGAATCCGGCTACGTGCCCATCGTCGAGAAGGTAGAACCCGATTCCGTGGCGGCGGTGGCCGGCCTCGAGCCCGGACAGGAGATCATCGCGGTCGACGGGGGCGAAACCCCCACCTGGCAGGCGCTCAGTTTCCGCCTGCTGGAGCGAATAGGTGATACCGGCACCATCCGCTTCGCCGTGCAGTATCCTGACTCCTCGGTGGTGTATGAATCAGAGGCGGCGATCGATCGCTGGTTGTCGGACCAGGAGCAACCGGACCTCTACGGCGGCCTGGGCATCACCCTGTATACCCCTGAAGTGCCGCCCGTGGTGGGCGAGGTTGTTGCTGGCAGCCCCGCCGAGGAAGCGGGGCTGCAAGAGGGCGACCTCGTACTGACGGCCGACGGCGTGTCCATGTCTCTGTGGATGGACTGGGTCGAGTATGTGCGTGCGCGCCCGCAGCAGCCCATAGGGCTGGAATTCGAGCGCGAAGGGGAACTGCGCCAGACCATCATCGTTCCCGAGGCTGTCCGCGGTGAGCAGGGGGAGCAGATCGGCCGGGTCGGTATCGCGGTCGCCATGCCCGAGATGCCGCCGGAGCTGGTGCGGAGTTTCTCCCGCGGGCCGATCGAGGCACTGGGCGCAGGCGTCACCCGGACCTGGGATCTCTCGCTGTTTACGCTCAAGTCCATCAAGAAGATGCTGATGGGACTGATCTCGCCAAAAAACTTGAGCGGGCCAATCACCATTGCTAAAGTGGCGACCGCCTCCGCCAAATCCGGCCTGGAGTCCTACATCAGCTTCCTGGCGTTGCTCAGCGTCAGCCTGGCGGTATTGAACCTGCTGCCGATTCCGGTGCTGGATGGCGGACACCTGGTGTTTTACACGGTGGAACTGTTGGCGGGGCGCCCGGTACCCGAGAAGATACAGACCCTCGGATACCAGCTCGGGCTGTTTTTAGTACTCTCGATGATGCTGTTGGCCCTGTATAATGACTTCACCCGCCTGTAGGTGTGGTGACAATAAAAGCTCTTGCGATCCGGACTGCCGCGGAGTGCCGGTGTGGGTAAAACCTGATCAAAAACATGCCTAAATTCCTCACCCTGGTGCTGCTGCTGATTGCACCGCTCGCCGTCGCCCAGACGTTTATCGTCTCGGACATCAGGGTTGAAGGCCTGCAGCGAATTTCCGCCGGCTCCGTGTTCGCCGCGTTGCCGATCGCCGTCGGCGACACGGTTGATGAGCGCAGGATCAGGGACGCGACCCGCAGCCTGTTCGCCACCGGTAACTTCGACGATATCCGCATCGGCCAGGACGGCAGCGTACTGGTCGTCTTCGTCACCGAGCGGCCGAGCATCAGCGAGATCAATATCGAGGGCAACAAGGCGATCGAGACCGAGGCGCTGCTGGACGGGCTGAAGGGCGCGGGCCTGGCGGTCGGCCAGGTATTCCAGCGCTCGACACTCGAACAGATGCAGCTGGAACTGCAGCGTCAATACGTGCTGCAGGGCCGCTACGACGCCAATATCGAGACCGAGGTGATACCCGAGCCGCGCAACCGGGTCTCCATCAATATCGACGTGGACGAGGGCAACGTCGCCGCTATCAAGCATATCAACGTGGTGGGCAACACCGTGTTTACGGACGAGGAGCTGAGCGACGAATTCGAGCTGCAGACCACGGGCTGGCTGTCGTTCTTCACCAACGACGACAAATACTCCCGGGAGAAGCTGACCGGCGACCTCGAGTCCCTGACCTCCTACTACATGGACCGGGGTTACCTGCAGTTCCGCATCGACTCCACCCAGGTCTCTGTGTCACCCAACAAGAAAGAGGTGTATATCACCGCCAATATCCAGGAGGGTGAGAAATATACGATCAGCACCGTGGACCTGTCGGGCGACCTGGTATTGCCCGAGGACGACCTGCGCCGCTACCTGCTCGTATCGGAGGGGCAGGTGTTCTCCCAGCAGATGGTCACGTCCACGGAAGAGTTCATTACCAAGCGCCTGGGTAACGAGGGCTACAACTTCGCCAAGGTGACCGGGATTCCCGAAGTCAGCGACGAGGACAACAGCGTCGCCATGAAATTCTTCATCGACCCGGGCAAGCGGACTTACGTGCGGCGCATCAGTTTCGAGGGCAACGTGAAGACTGCGGATGATGTCCTGCGCCGCGAGATGCGCCAAATGGAGAGCGCGCCGGCGTCGTCGGCAGCGATCGAGCAGTCCCGGATTCGCCTTGAGCGGCTGGGCTATTTCAGCCGGGCCACGGTGGAGACACCGGGCGTACCCGGGCACGATGACCTGATCGACGTGAACTACACGGTGGAGGAGCAGTCCTCCGGAAGTATCGGCGCGAGCGTCGGTTTCGCCCAGGATGCGGGCGTGATCCTAGGCCTGAACCTGCAACAGGATAACTTCCTCGGCACCGGCAAGCGGGTCGGTATCGGTGTCAACTCTTCGCGCTACCAGGACCTGTACAACTTCAGCTATACCAACCCCTACTACACTGAGGATGGCGTCAGTCGCGGCTTCAATATCTTCTATCGTGAGACCGACCTCGACGAGGTAAACGTCGCGAACTACAGCACCAATACCCTCGGCGGATCGATCAACTTCGGTTACCCCATCAAGGAGACGGAGCGGGTCGGCTTCAGCCTCGGCGTGGCGGACACGGAGATCGACACCGGGCGCTTCGCGGTACAGGAGATCAAGGCGAGCCCGCGCCTCGACAATAACAGGAGCTGGTTCGACAGTACCCTGGAGGGCGTCAACGAGGATGGACAGAATGTCTACTCCGGAACCGAGGAGTTGCAGTCGCTGGATATCCTCCCGCCGGGTTACGAGGTCGCCCCCCCCTCCGGCCCGGGTTTCCTGGACGAGAACGGCGACGACTTCCTCAACTACACCATCACGGGGAGCTGGAGCCAGTCGACCCTGAACCGGGGCCGGCTCGCGACCCGCGGCGCCGCACAGAACATCGCGCTGGAGGTCTCGATCCCGGCATCGGACCTGGAGTTCTACAAGCTGACCTATAATGGCGAGATCTACTTCCCGGTTCCGCTGACCAGTACCTGGACCTTCCACCTGCGCACCGAGCTGGGCTACGGGGACGGTTACGGCGACACCAACGAGCTGCCGTTCTACGAAAACTTCTTCGGCGGCGGTTTCGGTTCCGTCCGGGGTTACGAGAGCAACACGCTGGGCCCGCGCAGCACGCCCGCCCAGGATTATGAGGTCGCGCAGGCGGTCACCGCGCTCAACGACGACAACACCGCGGCCGAGCTGAGCGACGAGTTCGCCTATGTCGCAGTGGATCAGTCCCTCGTTTCCAGCCAGATCGATAACGACACCGATCCCTTCGGCGGCAACGTGCTGATCGAGGGCAGCATCGAGCTGCTCTTCCCCTTGCCGTTCGTCAAGGACCAGCGCCAGTTGCGCTCCGGGTTTTTCATCGACGTCGGCAACGTGTTCGACACCAGCTGCGGCAACACCCAGAGGAACTGCCACGACGTGGATTTAAGCGAGCTGCGCTATTCCACCGGCGTGGGCTTGACCTGGTACACCGGTTTCGGCCCGATGTCCTTCAGTCTCGCCAAGCCCCTCAATTCGGGTGAGTTCGACGACGAGGAAATTTTCCAGTTCACCCTGGGCCGCGGGTTCTGATTTTCAATTTGCAGTTAGCAGGAGGTTATTGTGTCTCGAATTCTCAAGTGTGCGCTCGCCGTCGTGGTGTTTTCCCTGCCGGCCCTGGGCTGGGCCGAGGGCAAGATCGCGGTGTTTGACCTGCAGTCGGCCATCCTGCAGACCGATGCGGCCCAGGCGCGGTTGGCGGAATTGCGGAACGAGGACGAGTACAAGAAGAACAAGGCGGAGTTCGACAGGATCAAGTCCGAGGGCGAGACGCTGGTCAAGTCTTACCAGAAAGACTCCGCGATCATGAGCGAGGAACAGCGGGCGACCGCACAGCAGAAGATCAACAGCATGCAGGAAGACCTCGAACATGTCGCGGGCAAGCTGCAGCAGTCGGAACAGGTGGCCGCGCAGGCCATGTTCCAGGAGATGGGTCCGAAGGTGCAGGAAGTGCTGCGGGCGATTATCGAAAAAGAAGGGGTTGGACTGCTGCTGCAGCGCCAGGCGGTCATTCACGCCGAGCCCAGCTACAGTATTACCGCGAAGGTCACCGACAAGCTGAACGAGCTGAACACCCAGTAGGCATGCGTGCCGCGCGGTGCGGCGCGGACGCGATTTTGCAGCATCCACCGGGCCGGCCCACGTGCCGGCCGTGAGCATCCCAGGAGGCGCGGGGTTTGGACATCTCGGAAATCCGTAATTACCTGCCGCATCGCTACCCGTTCCTGCTGGTCGATCGCGTGGTCGAGGTTCACGCCGGTGAATCCATCGTAGCGTACAAGAATCTCAGCGTTAACGAGACTTTCTTCCAGGGGCATTTTCCCGACAAGCCGATTTTTCCCGGCGTACTGCTGCTCGAGGCGATGGCGCAGGCAGCGGGCATCCTCGGTTTTTACAGCCAGGGCAAGACCAACGAACACGGCTCCACCTATTATTTCGCCGGGGCGGATAACCTGCGCTTCAAGCGCGCCTGCGTGCCCGGTGACCGGGTGATGCTGCGCGCGACGGTCGTGTCCCAGCGCCGTGGCATATGGAAGTTCGACGTGAGTTCCGACGTGGACGGCGAAATGGCCGCCGCCGCTACCATCCTCTGCGCGGACCGTTAGTCGGCCCGTGGATGACCTGTTCGGGCAGGCTTACGGGGGCGCCCTTCTCGCCGGGGTGGACGAGGTGGGCCGCGGTCCGCTGGCCGGCGAGGTCGTGGCCGCCGCGGTCATACTGGACGCGCGGCGCCC
>CAJIAY010000325.1_pt1 | contig 18098 bp, 17 predicted proteins | sample 9199221 | NCBI WGS metagenome assembly CAJIAY01 (sample SAMEA7708283, study PRJEB35096) | sediment metagenome | biome: marine neritic benthic zone biome [ENVO:01000025]; feature: sediment [ENVO:00002007]; material: shallow marine sediment [ENVO:03000034] sea grass bed [ENVO_01000059] ...
CCGCTCGTGGGCATCGCAAGCGCTACGTTGGCACCGCCGCCAGAGATGTACTGGCACTCGCGGCAGTGGCACAGCGCGCGCATGATCGGTTCACCCTCCGCCTCGAAGCGAATCTTTCCACAGTAACAGCCGCCGGTGACTTTCATTGTCGATCTCCTCGTCGTTGTACATCCGGTTATTGCAGGCCGGACAGTCTAACACCGCCCACTATGCTAATCTCCACTCTGGTAGACAGGGGGTGCATCGTTGAGCAAGAAAACCGTTTTCATCACCGGTGCCACCGGCTCCATGGGCGGCGCGGGACTGGAAGAACTGATGCGCCGCCGCGACCGCTTCGACCTGGTGACACTGGTTAGGCCCTCCGCCGTCAACAAGAAGAAGATGCAACCCTATGCCGACGAGCCCGGCCTGCGCATCGTGTGGGGCGATCTCACCCGCTACGAGGACGTGCTTGAGTGCGTCACGGGGGCCGATATCGTGCTGCATCCCGCCGCGATGATCAGCCCGGAGGCGGACTATCACCCGGTGGCGGCGCGCAAGGTAAACGTCGGCTCGATGGAGCACATCATCACGGCCATCAAGGCACAGCCGGACCCCGACGCCGTAAAACTGGTCAATATCGGCTCCGTGGCCATGACCGGCGATAGACGCTATCCCATTCACGTGGGTCGAACCGGCGATCCCCTCATGCCCAGCCCCTACGACGCATACTCCTGCGCCAAGATCGACGCGGAACTGCTGGCGGCGGAGTCCGGCCTGAGGCACTGGGTAAGCTGCCGCCAGACCTTCGTCGCCATCCCCGATACGCTGGGACTGATGGACCCGGTGATGTTTCACCAGCCGCTCGATACCTGTATCGAGTTCTGCACCGCGCATGATTCCGGACTGCTGCTGGCCAACGCCTGCGAGGACGACGTGCCGGAATCATTCTGGCGCAATTTCTACAACATAGGCGGCGGTCCCGCCGCCCGCGTGACCTTTGTCGACATGATGGGCGGCATCTTCACCGCGCTGGGGCTCGGGACGCCCGAGCAGCTGACCGAGCGAAACTGGTATGCGCTGCGCAACTTCCACTGCCACTGGTACGAGGATTCATCGCGCCTGAATGATTACCTGCACTTCCAGACCATGGGCATGGATGAATATCTCCAGTCGATGCTGGACGGCGCGCCCTGGTATGTCCTGCTGCCGACCAGACCGGGTATCAACTGGCTGATGAACCGCAAGTGGGTGAAAGCGATGATCCGCCGGCTGCTGCTCAAACCGCTGGCGTTCGACTCCCCCGCGAGCACGATGTACTGGATCGAGAACAACGTGGAGGGACGCATCGCGGCGTTCTTCAGGGACAGGGAGAGCTGGGAGAGCATCCCCGCGCACTGGGACGGGATCGAGCGGCCCTCCTTCGACGACCACCGGCGGCTGGACCACGGCTACGACGAATCCCTGGAAAGCAGTGCACTGGGGCTGTCCCAGATGCAGCAGGCGGCGGAGTTCCGCGGCGGCAGCTGCCAGTCCACGTCCATGACGCAGGGCGAACTGCACGAGAAGCTGGAGTGGCAGTGCTGGCGCGGACACCGGTTCGAGATGACGCCCAACTCGGTGCTCAGGGGCGGTCACTGGTGCCCCGACTGTGCGCCGCAAAAGAACGGCTGGGACTTCGACCAGGAGGCCCGGCACAACGCCTTCCTCGCCCAGGCCTGGCACAACAGCCACGACCCGTCGGAAGAGAACTTCTACCCCGGTGACTGCTTCCTGGATGTGTCGGCGGATGCCGCCGGCGTGAAGAGCGGCTGAACGGCAGGGCAGGCACGAACCCGTACCGGAAATACGGTACACTGACGCACCCCGATTATTGACCCGGCCAGGCAGTGCATGAGTACCGACATCAATCCCTTTGCCTCAGAGGATATAACCCCCCCTTTCAATGACGAGTGGGAAGCCAAACGCCGCGTCGCGAACGCGATCAAGCAGCTGACCGAGGTACTCGTCACCAGCTCTCCGAGCATCGAGAAGATGCACAACATCGCCCGGCAACTCGAGGACACCGCCTCGGAGTTTCGCGAGTCACCCAGGATTTTCGGTCGCTGGGACTGGGCGCAGAGCGGGGAGCACGGCAACTTCGGACAGATCAGCCACGAACTGAACCCGCTCGCCGGCTGGAGCAATCCCCTCGCGCCGCCGGTGAATAACTGGATCGAGGATGACGTGGCCTACGCCACCTGTACCTGCGGCTGGGCCTACGAGGGTCCGCCTGGCAGCGTTCACGGCGGCTACGTCACCGCGATCTTCGACCAGTTCCTTGGCATGGCCCAGTTGATCACGAAACAGCCGGGGATGACCGGTTACCTGCACGTGGATTTCCACGCGCGCACGCCCCTCAACACCGAGTTAAAACTGGAAGCCCGCGTGGTAAAGATCGAAGGTCGCAAGAACATCATCCGCGGTGAAATGTTCGCGGAGGGCGTGAAGACCGCGAGCGCGGAGGGTCTCTTCGTGCAACCAAAAGGCGGCATGTATGCCGTCAGGACGCAAGAGGCCGCGCTCCGCAACAACTGAGAGCCACCGCTCGAGTGACCTAGTCCAGCAGGCCACCCGATTCCGGTGCGGGCCTCGCGCGCTGGTTGAACAATAGCGAGACGATCCGCTCCAGGTCTTTCTCCGGCAGTTTGGAGTAGTCCTGTTGCAGGTCGCTGCCTACCGCCATGCCCTTCTGCACCGCCGGCCGCTCACTCAACTGCTTGAACCAGCGCTTGAAGTATTTGAACTCGTCGATGTCGATGCCCTGGGCCTCCCAGGCGACGGTCCAGGGGTAACAGGCCATGTCGGCGATGCTGTAGTTGTCACCGGCGAGGTAACGGCGGTCGTAGAGACGGTTGTTGAGTACGCCGTAGAGTCGGTGCACCTCGTCGTCGAAGCGGCGCAGCGCGTAGGACTGGTCACCCTGGCTGTCCTTGAGCCGGGCGAAGTGTCCGCGCTCGCCGCTCTTGGGGCCCTGGTTGGCCATCTGCCACATCAGCCACTGGCAGACCTCCCATTTCTCGCGCGGCGACTCGCCACCGAATTGCCCGTACTTCTCCGCGATATACATCATGCAGGCGCCCGACTCGAAGACAGACAGGGGTTCGCCGCCATCCGCGGGCGCGTGGTCGACGATGGCAGGCATGCGGTTGTTGGGGCTGATCTCAAGGAATCCTTCCTCGAACTGCGCGCCCCGGCCGATCTCACACAGCACGACATTGTAGTCGACGCCGCTCTCCTCCAGCTGGATCGTGAGCTTCTTGCCGTTGGGGGTGGGCCAGTAATGAACATCGATCATTGGTCTCTACTCCCTTCAATCGTGGGGCCGCCTATCTGGTCACATTACAGGGGCCAATGCAAGCACGGCGGCAAAGGGGTATTGGCTTCTATCCTGTCATCCACTATGTTGTGGACCTGCGTACCAGGAGGTCACATGAAAGATAAGAAGCAGGTTGAGAAAGAGGCGCTAGAAACCTACGAGCGGTTCGTCGCGATGCGCGACAAGGTTGACGTCGGCGAGTGCGGCTGGGATGCGATGGCGGATTTCTTCACCGAGGACGCCGCCTACATCGATCCCGCCTGGGGCCGGCAGGAAGGGCGCGAGACCATCCGACGGTTTTTCGTTGATTCCATGGCGGGACTGACCGGCCACGGCTGGTCCACACCGGAGCGCTGGACCATGGTGGACGGACACAGGCTGGTAAGCCACTGGGACCAGGTACTCGGCGAGAAGCCCGAGGGGGGTCACTGGATGGTGCCGGGGCTTTCCATTCTCTACTACGCCGGCGACGGGCTGTTCTGCTACAGCCACGACTACCTGAACATGACTTATATCCTTGAAACGATGAAAGCCATGAACTGGCAGGCCCCGGAGGGATTCAACCTGCCGCCGCGCGAGCCCGACTGGCGCACGCACCTGCCCGAGGCGTGGCAATCGCTGCCCGACGCATTCGGCCAGTAGCACTTATTTTCTTTTACCAACGAGGAATCCTGTATGAATGGAAAGCTGAAGGTCATACAGTGGGCCACCGGTGGCGTGGGACGCGCCGCCATCGAGGGCATAGTGGCACACCCGGACCTGGAGCTGGTCGGGTGCTGGGTGCACAGCGAGGACAAGTCCGGGCGCGATGTGGGCGACATCTGTGGTCTCGATCCAGTCGGCGTCACGGCGACCAATGATGCCGAGGGCCTGCTGGGAATGGACGCAGACTGCGTGCTGTACAGCCCGGTAATTCCGGACCAGGGACTGGTCGCACGCCTGCTGGCGTCCGGCAAGAACGTGGTGACACCGCTGGGCTGGTTCTACCCCGGCAAGCGGGACGTGGCTGAGCTGGAAGACGCCTGCCGGCAGGGCGGCACGACACTGCACGGCACGGGTATACACCCCGGCGGCATTACCGAGCGCTTCCCACTCATGGTATCCGCCCTCTCCAGCGCGATCACGCATGTGCGGGCGGAGGAGTTCTCCGACATCCGTACCTACAACGCGCCCGCGGTCGTCAGCGATATCATGCTGTTCGGCAAGACACCCGAGGCGGCGGCGAGCAGCCCGATGGTCGATCTGCTCGGCGCGGGCTTCGGCCAGTCCATGGACATGGTGGCCGCGGAGCTGGGCTTCGACATAGACGGCGACGTGAAGACCTCTCACGAGGTGGCGGTGGCCGCTGCACCGATCGATTCGCCGATCGGTGTCATCGAACCCGGGCTGGTCGCGGCGCAGCGCTTCACCTGGCAGCACACCGTACGGTCCGAGCCGGTCATCACGGTGCGCGTCAACTGGTTCATGGGGGAAGAGAACCTCGAGCCGGCATGGAACTTCGGCCCCGAGGGCGAACGCTTCGAGGTGGAGATCACCGGCGACCCCTCGTCGGAGGTCGTCTTCCACGGCTGGCACCCCGAGTCGGTAGCCGCGGGCCTGGTGCGCAACCCCGGCATCGTCGCAACGGCGAACCACTGCGTGAGCGCCATACCCTACGTCTGCAATTCGGAACCGGGCATCAAGACCTACCTCGACCTGCCCCTGATCGCGGGGCGGGCCGCGCCGGGACTCTCAGCCTGAGCCGAAGCGCCGGTAAATACGAATCAGCATCCAGTAATAGATGGGCGTCATCAGCAGCCAGGGCAGTTGGGTCTGCAACTGCACTGTCCTGCCATCCAGCTCCAGCACAACCGGGTTATACCAGGGACCTGTAGGTATCAGCGGCGCCCACGACAGGCGCAGCCCCTCCGCCAACTGCTGCTGGTAGATGTAAAGCTCCACGAACAGGTTCTGCCCGACGAACCAGGCCAGCAACACGAAGAAGGCGCCCCAACGCCATTGGATAAAGGCCCGTTCGCTCCGTCCGTACACCAGCCAGACCAGTAGCACGCCCGTGAGACCAATCGCGGTCGCGTCCGCGAGGGAGTTCAGCACCCAGTTGATGTGCATAGGGATAGCTGCGATCAACGCGTCGGGCCGTCGGCTGTTAACGTCGAGGCCGTCAACAAGGCCATAGGTCAGCCAGACTTCCCAACCCAGCGCGCAGGCAGCGAACGCAGCGACCGTCAGCAGGAACAGCCAGCGCGGGAACCTTCCCAGCAGGTAAAGACCCAGGATAATCGCTGCGGGGAGCACAGACGAAAGGTATACCGTGACAACGGTGGCGAGCTGCTCTCCTGTCAACGACACGCGTTTGCCAGGTCAGGCAGTGAGCTGCAGCTTGTGCGGCAGGGGCAGGTCCAGCGGCGACAGTACGCCGGCCGGCGCGGCCACCACGCCCGGGATGGCGTAGACGGCCCGGGTGCCGGTGGACCAGGTGCCGATAATATCCTCGTCCATGTACACCTCGTGGAAGATGCGGCTGCCGGGCGTGCCCCTCACGTCTACCTCAATCCACCCCTGCTTCGGCCGCCCCGCCAGGAAGCTCTCGCTGACGTACTCGTCACCCAGCAGGAAACGCACCTCGATCGTTGCGACGGGCTCACCGGCGCTGGTGCTGCTGGCCTTGATCAACAGCCCCGCCATGGTGCCCTTTTTCACCGTCACCTTGTCGACATAGTCCATCGTGGCGGGCTCGAACTCGACGTCGAAGCTGCGGCCGTCGTAAGGCAGGCCGACCTTGTCGGCGATGAGATCGGTAATATCCATGAGGTTGTGGAAGATGGCGTAGGTGGTATCCGCTGAACCCCGCAGTTCCTCCTCGGATTTTCCGAACCCGAAATGCTGCAGGAAGACCTCGCTCAGGGAAGCCTGCTGCTCGCAGGTCTTGATATAGACCGACTCGACGTCCGTGCAGCAGGAAGAGGCCATGATCGCCAGCTCGTAACTCAGCCCCGGGTTCAGGCCGGTGCCAAACAGGGAGGCGTTACCTTTTTCGCAGGCCTCCACGATCTCCGGGTAGCGCTTGTGCGCCCTGGGGTTCCAGCCGGCCATGATGCTGATCACGTTCTTGCCGCTGGCCAGAATGGGAATGATCTCGTCGTAGCGCTCCAGCGGCGGGTTGTAGAGCACCACGTCGGCGTCCACGGCCAGAATCTGCTGCATATCGTTCGTGGTGATAACGCCTAGCGGTTCCATGCCCGCCAGCTCGCCCGCATCGAGACCCACCTTCTCCTCGTGAAAGACGAAGGCGCCCACCAGTTCCATCGCGGGACACCTCGCCAGCAACCTGATCTGGTGCCTGGCGATTTCTCCGGTGAACCACTGAATAACCCTGATTTTGTTCATTGGGCGTTTCCTGTCAGAATGTCCATCGATCGGGGTGCAAATACTAGCACGGCAACATCCCGACTCACGGGACTTGCCAGGCGACCCCGGATTGATGCGGTACTGGTATATTATGTAGACCACCCGGGCCATGGAACTTGAGTGAAGCAGGAACGACTTCATGAAGATAATCGGGAAAATCATCGCCTACCCACTCATAGGCTTCCTGCTCCTGATACTCGCATTCAATATCTGGGGTTTCCTCACCCTGGGAAAAATCACCCCGGAAAGCCCCGCGCAACGAGAGGAGGGCGCCAATCGCGTCGTCATGGTTTTTGGCGCAACCGGCTCGGTGGGTGACGGGCTGCTGAAGTCGGCGATCGAGGCGCCGGAAGTCGAACAAGTGCACGTCGTCACGCGGCGAAGTTCCCCGCGCATCGACGCGGGCGTCGCCTCGGGGAAAGTCGAATTGCATCTGCACGACGACTTCACGGACTACTCCGCGCTGGCAGACGTCCTCAAGGACGTGAATACCGTGCTGTGGGCGCTGGGCACCACCTCTATCGGCATGGACGACGACACCTACACGTGGATACACGTCGACTTCCCTCTCGCCTTCGTCACCGAGTGGCTGCAAGCCCGTCAACACGGGCCCATGTCGATCCACAACGTTACCGGCATGGGCACCGACCCGGAGGGCTCACAGCACTGGGCCCGTGAGAAGGGCCGGACCGAGCTGACACTGGCAAAGATGGCCGAGGGCACCGGCCTGCGCTCATTCAGCTACCGATCGGCCTGGGTGCGGCCGACCAGCGAAAAGTCGAATGCGCTGATCTACATCGGGGAACAGCTACTGCGCCCCGGCTACCTCGTGATCACCGGGAAGCAGCTGGGTGAAGCCATGCTGGAAATCAGTGCCCGCACCAACGAACTCGCCAATGGCACCCTGCTCGATAACGCCGACAGCATCGCCTTCGCCAAAGCGTACGAGGCGAGGTAGGAGCAAGTGACACGATTTGCAACAGGCCAGGGGAACAGCCGCCAGTGAATAAGCTGCCCTACATGCTCTGCGCCGCAGTCGGCGCTATCTTTCTGCTGCAGCTGCCCGCGGGGTGCAGCTGCGGATTCGATTGCAGCAGCAACAATAACAACAACGGCGGCAACAGCTCGGTCTCGCTAACCCTCGGGTTCTCGGATTCACTCCCCGAGGAGCTGACAGAAGTAGTCATCAAGGTGGACTCAATGACGTTTCGGCGCAGCGGCGCGAATGACGTCGTTATCAACAGCTTCACCATCAGTGAACAGGGCCTGACCAATGCCTCAGACTTCCAGGTCGACCTGCTGGATTACCCTGGCGCCAGCCAGCTCATCGTGTTGCAGAACTTCAGGCTGGACCCCGCCTTGTACACGGAAGTTTTCATCGACGTCATCGTCGTTAGCAACAGCGACTCCTACGTGACACTGGCCGATGGGACGCAGCAGGCACTCGATGTCGCCAACGGCCGGCTCGTCCTGAAAGACCTGCAGCTGGACGCCGGCACGCAGGCGTTCACCGTCGAGTTCGAGCTCGCACAGTCGCTCGAGTTCGACCAGGAAACCGGCTATACGATGACCACGAACGGGATTCGACTTGTCGATAACGAATCCGCGGCCAGCCTTTCCGGGACCGTGGACAGCACGCTGCTCGAAGGAGCCTCGGCCTGCGTCGCGAAAACGAATCCCGCCGTGGGCAACAGGGTCTACCTGTACTCGGGCAGCGGTGTCGAGGGTAGCCGGATGGGAGATGTTTTTAACTCGGACAGCATGGAGACCCCTCCTGCCGGTACGCTCGCGCCCTTCGCCGTCGCCGCGGTTGAAGACTCCGATGACAGCGGTGTCTACCGCTACGCTTTCGGCTTCCTGCCCCCGGGAAGCTATACACTCGGGTTCTCCTGCAATACGGAACTCGATGATTCGGTGGCGTGGGACGACCTTGATATTCCGCTACCTGATAACCAGATATACCAAATCGAACTATCAGAGGCTGAGGACGCGCAGTGCAACCTCACGACAACTCCCCCGGAAGGCCCCTGCTGATACCACCACAGCGGTAATTTTTAACGCTTTCAGCGGCTTGCAAGAGGCGCGTGCGAGAATGATCACAAAAAGTACAGGTTTCTGGTGATGCGGTTCACTTTTCTCGTTTAACCCACTTTAAAGCGTTCAGGCAAACCCCTAATCTGCAAGGTAAAAGCGCGTCACCTTGGAGAAAGGTCGTGAGGTTAGTCAAGCTACCAGCCATGAATCTCGAGCCCGGCATGTTCGTCGCCGAGCTCGATCGCCCGTGGCTGGAGACACCATTCGCCGTGCAGGGCTTCGTCGTAAAGGATACCGAGGAAGTGATGTACGTATCCAACTTCGTGGAGCACGTGTACGTGGATGCGGAATACTCCGGCGTGCAGCAACCGCTGAAGCTGAAGGTGGCGGCCATGGAGTCCACGCCCAGGGAGCGGCTCGCCCTGAAAGAGGAATTCAAGCAGGCGAAAATATCCTTCGAAAGCGCGGCGGCAACACTGGACAGGATATTCGTTTCAATCTGCGACGGAGAACCTGAAGACATCGGCGCGGTGCAGGAGGCGGTCAACCCGCTGATCGAGGGTGTATTTCGGAACCAGGAGGCGGTCGCAGCCCTCCTGCGCCTGAAAGAAGTCGGCGAATACCGCTACCACCACGGGGTCTCCATGGCGGTCTGGGCCGCTATCCTCGGCCGGCATATCGGTCTACACAGGGACGAACTGGAAACGCTCGCCGTCGGGTGCGCCATGTGCGACATCGGCATGACACAACTCCCGCCCGAGCTGCTGGACCAGGCCGAGAACCTCACTGACGAACAGATGCGCATAATCCGTGCGCATCCCCAGGTTGGCGCGGAGCTGGTGCAGGGCTCCAAGGCCGTCGACTTCGAAATACTGGGAATCATCGAAAACCACCACGAACGCATGGATGGATCGGGTTACCCGCGGGGTATCGATGGCGCCGCGATACCACTTCTGGGGCGCATCGCCGGTCTCGTTGACACCTACGACGCCATGATCACACCGCGGCCCTATGCGAAGGCGCGAACCTCACACGAGGCGACGCAGGAACTGCTGGACTGCAAGGACTCGCTGTTCCAGGGTTCGCTCGTCGAGCAGTTTGTGCAGGCAATCGGCCTGTTCCCGACGGGGACAATGGTGGAACTCAATTCGGGAGAGGTCGCCATCGTGGTCAACCAGAACGCCACGCGCCGGCTCAAGCCCGAGGTCGTCATCGTACTTGATGCCGACAAGGAACGGCTGGAAATTCCGCGGGTGATCGACCTCGCCGCCCAGAACATAGCGGCCGAGGGAGAACGTTGGATTACGCGGGAACTGCTGGCCGGCTCTCACGGGATCAACTGCGAAGAGTTTTTCATCTGATGGCCGGCACATCAAACGGTATCCTGGGCCTGGTTGAGATCGCCAACGAGGAATCGGACGATATTCGCAGCCAGGCGCGGAACGACGAACTGCACAACGCATTCTGCGACCGGCTCAACGACTGGATCAGACCCAGGGACGAGTTCAGCTTCGTCAAGAAAAATCGCGCCTGCGTGATCCTCAGGGGTATCTCCAGCCGCGGCGAACTCGACCTGGCCGGCGCAAAGCTCGCAAAAATATTCAAACCGCCCCACTACCATATGGGCAAACCATTACCCATGATCGTCAGTGCGGGCTTCACCGATCTCGACAAGCACGATGCCGATATGGCGCTCGCCATTCAACAGGCTGGCATTGCCCTGAACGAAGCACGGCAGTCGATGAAGCTGTTCAAGGTCTACTCCCAGCAGAAGGCCAGCGACTTCCGGCAGGAAACCCAGCTGCTGGAAGACATGCAGATCGCACTGGAGCGAGGGGAGTTTCACCTGTACTACCAACCGAAAGTGCACGCGGGGTACCGCAACCTGGTGGGTGCAGAAGCACTGATGCGCTGGCACACCCACGACAAGCAGGTGCTTACACCCGACAAATTTATCGACCTGGCGGAACGCAATGACATCATCAAACCAATGACCTGGTGGACCGTGAAGTCCGCTGCCAGCCGACTCGCGCGTTGGCCGGACCAGCTCTCCATCGCCGTCAATGTCAGCCCCGCCCTGCTCCTGGACGACGATATTCTCTCAGTGGTAAGCGACGCCCTCGATATCTACAGCATCAATCCTGGCAGGCTCAATCTCGAGGTAACCGAGAAGATCATGATTTCCGACCAGGCGCGGATGCTGTCCCAACTGGCTCGGCTACGTGACCTGGGAGTAAGAATCTCCATCGACGATTTCGGCACCGGATTCTCCTCTCTCGCCTACTTCCGCGATCTTCCGGTCGATGAAATCAAGATCGACAAGAGCTTCGTGGAGCACATGATGGATTCGGAGAAAGACCATGCCATCGTGAAGGCGGTTATCGACCTGGCCCACAACTTCAACCTGAAGGTCGTCGCCGAGGGAGTACATTCACTCAAGATTGCGGACCGGCTCGCCGAAATGCGCTGCGACATCCTGCAGGGCTACATCTTCGACAAGCCGCTGCCTGTTGAGGATTTCGAATTGCAGTACCGCGTAAAGTAAGGCTCGGCCCGACTCGCCCACCCCAATTTCACGATTGTAGTTGCCATGAATTTGCAGTAGTTTTACCCCAAACTTGCGGGTGGGAACGATGCAGACCATATTGCGACTGGATCTCGCCGGCCAGCCTCGGGGCTGGATCACGGTGCACGAGGCGGTAACGGCTTACGCCAAGGGCGACGTCGTCTATGGCATCGGCGATACGCTGCCGCCGATTTTCGGCGGCGTGCAGCGCCTGAGCGGACTGCGCTCCCGCATCGACCTGCAGCCCATCGTCGCGATCCAGGGCAAGATCGTACAGGGTTTCACTCCGCCACTCTGCAACCGTACGCTGTTTCGTCGTGACGACTACCGCTGCCTCTATTGCGGCCGGAAACACCCACGCGGCGACCTGACCCGCGATCACGTCCTACCCACCTCCAGGGGAGGCACCGACCGCTGGGAGAACGTGGTGGCCGCCTGCAAGCGCTGTAACTGGCAGAAGGACAACCGCACCCCGGAAGAGGCGCACATGCCGCTGCTGGCGGTACCGTTCCGGCCGAACTCCTGGGAATGGCATTTCCTCGCCAAGGACAGGATCCTGGCCGACCAGATGGATTACCTGTCGCAACAATTCCGCGCGGAGCGCGTCTGGGCCGCGTGATCAGCTCACTGTCGTAGGGCTATACTGTATCCGGCAATACTGCAGGATACCGCCCGCCATTCGATCCAGGAGTACCATTCGTGGCCAGCGAACATCTCGAAGCCGTCCAGACCATGATGCAGCAAATGGCGCAGTCCGTGATCGGGCAAGAGGAGGTCGTTCATACATTGACCCTCGCCCTGCTGTGCAACGGCAACGTGCTGCTGGAAGGGCTGCCCGGCACCGCCAAGACGCGCTCCATCAAGACCCTGTCACGTGTGCTGCAGGCCAGCCTGGGCCGTATCCAGTTCACGCCGGACCTGCTGCCATCCGATGTGACCGGGAACGAGATCTACCAGGACAACCAGGGAAAGTCCGAGCTGCAGTTCCAGCCCGGGCCGATTTTCAATGAGCTGGTGCTCGCCGATGAAATCAACAGGGCGCCGGCCAAGGTCCAGTCTGCACTGCTGGAAGCCATGGAAGAGCGCCAGATTACCGTGGCGGGCAAGACCTACCAGCTGCCGGACCTGTTCATGGTGCTGGCGACACAGAACCCCATCGAGCAGGAGGGCACCTACCCGCTCCCGGAAGCGCAGCTGGATCGCTTCATGATGAAGATTTCGGTCAACTACCCCGAATCCGGGGCCGAGCTTGCCATCGTCCGGCTGCTGCAGACCGAGGAGGCCCAGACAGAACAACAACTGGAGATGATTGCGCAGTCCCATATCTTCAGTGCCAGGGAGGCCATCCAGCAGATGCGCGTGTCGCACGCGGTGGAGCAGTACATCGTCGATCTCATTATCGCGACACGCAACCCGGACCAGTTCGGAGACAGGCTGGCCCGGTGGATAGATACCGGTTCCAGCCCGCGCGCCAGCATCGCGCTGCACCGCGCCTGCCGCGCCAATGCATGGCTCGACGACAGGGATTACGTGGACCCCGGGGATGTCCGAGCCGTGCTCCATTCAATCATGCGCCACCGCCTGATACTGACCTATGACGCACTCGCGGACCACGTCGCGCCGGATGACATCATCGACGAGGTTATCCAGCAGGTGGCCGTAGGCTAGGCAGTCATGAGTGAAGGCACGGGCGAGGACATCTATACCAACCTGCACGCGCTCGCTCGCCTTCGCTTTACCGCACAGGGATTCAGCTACCTGCCACGACAGCCGGTACGCTCACTGCTGAGCGGCCGCAAACGATCGCGCCTGCGCGGGCGCGGGCTCGATTTCGACGAGTTGCGTCATTACCGGCCCGGTGACGACATCCGCAACATGGACTGGCGCGTCACCAACCGCACCGGCAAACCCCATGTGCGGGTGTACACGGAAGAGCGCGACCGGCCGGTTATCGTCGTGGTGGACCAGCGGCTACCCATGTTTTTTGGCAGCCGGAGAAAGATGAAGTCGGTCGTCGCGGCCGAGGTCGCCGCGATCACGGCCTGGCGGGTGCTGGCGGTGGGCGACCGTATCGGCGCCATCCTGTTCAACGACAAGAGGAGTGTCGAGGCAAGGCCGACTCGCAACCAGCGGCGCGTCATGGGATGGATGGGCGACCTTACCGGCATGAACAACGAACTGTCGGTCACACCCGACAGCAGCAGCAATCCCGCCGCGCTGGCGGACGCGCTCGGCATGCTGGAGCGCAGTATCGGACATGACTACCTCGTCGTGCTGGTCTCCGACTTTTATGGCTGGGACGAGGACACGCTGAAGACCATTCGCAGGATAAGGCGCCACAACGATGTCATCTGTTCACTCGTCTACGACCCGCTGGAACGGGATATCTCCCGTGCCGACAAACTGGTGGTAAGCGACGGCAGGTACCAGCTCGAGGTCGACCCCGGCAGCCAGGGATTGGGGGAGAAATTCGAGGCCAGTTTCGAGAGTTCGATGGCGCACGTACAGGGTGAGTTGAAACGTCACGACATTCCCGTCCTGCCGGTAGAAACGGTGACGCCCGTCGTCGACCAACTGCGGCAAAAGCTTGGCGGGCAGAGGGTCTTGCAGTGAGCGCCCCGGCACTGCCCGAAATTTTCGGCAACTACCTGCTGGGGGAAGAATTCGTCGAGGTCGTGTCCCCCGCTGCGGTCAGCTGGCTGCCGCAAACGGCCGGCTGGGCCTGCCTGGGGGCCGTCTGCCTGGTGCTGCTGATGCGCTACGGGTACAGGCGCCTGCGGCAATGGTATCGCAATCGCTATCGCCGGGAAGCGCTGGCCCGGCTCGTGAAGCTTCCAGCTTCCGGTGACTCGACAGCCTGGCTGGTCGAGCTCAACAAGCTACTGAAGCTCACCGCGCTGGCGGGCTTTTCCCGTGAGCGGGTTGCGCGCCTGTCCGGCGAGGAGTGGATCGACTTTCTCAATCGCCAGTGTGCTGAGGCGCCCTTTTCCCCCGAGCAGCGGGAGTTGCTGGCGTCGGGAATCTACCGGGGAGAGGTTCTCGAGGTAGCCACCCGTGAGCAACTGCTGGCGGCCAGCGTCACCTGGGTGCGCTCGCATGAGGGCCCGGACGGTGTTTGAGCTGGCCAACCCCTGGGCGCTTGCCCTCGTGGTGCTGCCGCTGTTCATGCGTCTGCTGCCCGCCTACCGTGAGGCCCGGGACTCGGTCCGCGTCCCGTTCTTCGACAAACTGGTGGAGCTGAGCGAGCAGCGCCCGGGCAGCGGCGCGATGATCCTGCGGCGAGACCGCGCACAATTGTTCCTGGTCGGGTTCATGTGGCTGTGCCTGGTACTCGCCGCGGCGAAACCACAGTGGGTCGGTCCCCCCGTCGAACAGCAAAAATCCGGGCGTGACCTGATGGTCGCCGTGGACCTGTCCGGTTCCATGGAAACGTCGGATTTCGCACTGCCCGACGGCGCCACGGTAAACCGCCTGGAAGCGGTCAAGGCGGTCCTGTCTGAACTCGCCAGTCAGCGCGTCTCCGATCGCCTCGGGCTGATCCTGTTCGGCAGCGCCACCTACCTGCAAACGCCTTTCACCGACGACCATGCAGTATGGCGACAGTTGCTCGAGGAAACGGAGATCGGCATGGCCGGCCAGAGTACGGTGTTCGGGGATGCCATCGGCCTCGCAATCAAGCTGTTCAAGGAGAGCGAGAGCGATAACCGTGTACTGATTATGCTCACCGACGGCAACGACACCGGGAGTACGGTGCCGCCGGTCGACGCGGCCAAGGTTGCCGCGACTTTCGATATACGGATCTACACCATCGCGGTAGGCGACCCGACCACCGCCGGAGAGGACGCGCTGGATATGGAGACCCTGGACCGTGTCGCCGAGGTGACAGGGGGGAAGACCTTCGAGGCGCTGGATCGGGGGGAACTGCAAGCGGCTTACAAGGCAATCGCGGAATTGGAGCCCGAACTCTACGAGACTGTCAGTTTCCGGCCTCGCCGGAGCCTGCACTGGTTCCCCGTCGCCGTCGCTTTACTGTTGTATGTCCTGTACCACGCGGTGGGTACCTGGCGCACACTGCGCCGCCCGGTAGAACCTCATGTTGCCTGATCTCGCAGCACTGGAACACTTCCACTTCCTGCGTCCGGGCTGGGCACTGCTGCTCCTGCCCGTACTGCTCATAGCGCTGGCACAGAATCGGCGTGAGTCCGCGCGCGACATGTTTGGCGGCATCATCGCACCGCACCTGCTGGTGCACCTGCGCATGCAACGTTTCGACTCGCGCTGGTTCAACCCGCGTATAGCGTCGGCGGCGTTCCTCGTTCTGGTGCTGCTGGTGTTGATGGGCCCCACATGGCGACAGCAGCCCTCGCCACTCAGCCAGGACGAGGCGGCACTGGTCGTACTGCTGGATGTCTCCTCCTCCATGCAGCAGGCAGACGTACAACCCAGTCGCCTGCAGCGGGCGGAGCAGAAAATCTCCGACCTGCTGGCGCTGCGCCCGGACCGCAAGACCGCGCTGGTCGTGTATGCCGGAACGGCGCACACCGTTCTCCCACTGACGGCGGACAGGGAGATACTCAACCAGTACCTGTCCGCGGTGAAACCCGCGATCATGCCGCGCACCGGGAAGTTCCCGGAGTACGCACTGCCGCTCGTCGACGAAATATTGCGCGATACCAGTGCGCCCGCCACGGTGGTAATACTCGCCGACGGCGTCGGTGCGGACAGCAGCGGCGCATTCAAGAGTTACTTCGACAAGTCCGCACACCAGCTGCTCGTGCTTGGCGTGGGCTCCGAGACCCAGGCGCCGGAACTTGCGCCGCTGGACCGTCGAGCACTCGAGGACCTCGCCGCACAATCGGATGGTGTGTACGTCCCACTGACGGTGAATGACAGCGACGTGCGCCGGCTCGACCGCCTCATCGACAGTCATTACATCGTTGTCGAGGACAGCGCGCTGCCCTGGCTGGACAGTGGCTATCCGCTGGTCTTCCCGGCGATGGCTCTCTTCCTGCTGTGGTTCAGGAAAGGCTGGACACTGACATGGAGCTGCATCCTGCTGCCCGTCATCCTGGGCATGCCCGCGCCGGTGCTGGCGGAAGAACAATCCAGGCCCGTGCCATGGGAACCACCCGCGGCGTTGCAGTGGTTCGCGGACCTGTGGCTGACCCGCGACCAGCAGGGTCGACTGCTGATGGAACTGCAACACTACCCTGAGGCCGCCACATTGTTTGCCGACCCCCTGTGGAAAGGCATGGCGCATTACTACAACGAGGAATTCTTGCTCGCGGCGGAGTATTTCTCGCGCAGTGACAGCGACGATGCGCTGTTCAACGAGGCCAACGCACGTGCCCAGGCGAGGGATTACGTGCGCGCGGTCCATCGCTACGACCGCCTGCTCGCACGCAGCCCTCAATACCCCGGCGCCGCCGTCAACCGGGCCCGCGTGCAGGCAATCATCGACGAGATCAATCGCATCAGCGAGAGCCAACAGACCGAGCCCGGCGTCAGCGGCGAGGACAAGGAACTGGGTGGCGACGATGCCATACCGGCCCAGGGCGCGGATGAAATCGTCTGGCAGGAGGCCAAGATCAGGCAGCTCAGCGCAGAGGATATCCTGCAGGACCCCGCCACCAGCGAGATGTGGCTGCGCGGCGTGCAGCAGGACCCGTCCGATTTCCTCGCAATCAAGTTCGCCATGCAGCTCGCGAACCGGGAACAGGCCGCGGCGCCCGACGGGGAGCGGCAGCCGTGATTCGCATGTTTCGCGTGTGCCAATGGTGCCTGTTGGCGCTGCTGACCATCAACGGCACGTGGGCCGGGGAGACGACTGTCGCGCAGCTGCTCGCTTCGGGACGCCTGCAGTTGGACAGCAGCATAGAGCCGGCGACCGGCATCGTGCCCGGCCAGCGGGTGAAGCTGACGCTCGAGATCGCGACCGACACCTGGTTCACCGGCGGCACGCGAATCGGTATCCCGGAGATACCCGGGCTGGTCATCCTGCAGACGGAACAGTTCGCCAGTAACGCCAGCGAGACCCGCAACGGGCAGACCTGGGTCATCCAGCGCTGGACACTGGACGTCTTCCCGCAGAGGGCGGGGAGTTTCACCATCGGTGCGCTACCGCTCAAGGTGCAGGTCAACGACGGACAGGGCGGCGATGCAGCCGGAGACGTGCGCAGCCCCCGGGTGGACTTCAGCGTCGCCATACCGGACAGCCTGGCCACGGCCGGGCAATGGGTCGCGGCACCGGACTTCACGGCGACCCAGAGCTTCGACCGTTCGCTCAAGGACCTCGCCGTGGGCGACGCGTTCGAGCAGGAGATTCGTTTCGAGGCCTCCGACGTGCTCGCCATGATGCTGCCCACCTATGACGTCGCAGATCGCCCGGGACTCGCTGCCTACCCCGCTCCGCCGGAACTGGAGAACAGCAGCAACCGGGGACAGTCGCGGGCGACACGCACCACGCGCATCAGCTACGTCGCCGAGCAGCCGGGTGAATATCTGCTCGGCGCCAGGGAATACTTGTGGTGGGATACCTCGAGTGGTGAACTCGAGCTACTGTCCCTGCCCGAGACAAGAATCAAGGTCCTGGGAGAGGCAATACCTGCCAACGGGCCGTCCTTCGACGCGGGAAAAGTGCTGGCGGGAGTGGCGGGTATCGCGCTGCTGGTGTTGCTGCTGGTGCGCCTGTTGCCCCGGGTCCCCGGGGAGCGGGTTTGGGCGTTATTCCGTGATCTGGGGCGGCGATGGCAG
>CAJIAY010000410.1_pt1 | contig 17610 bp, 10 predicted proteins | sample 9199221 | NCBI WGS metagenome assembly CAJIAY01 (sample SAMEA7708283, study PRJEB35096) | sediment metagenome | biome: marine neritic benthic zone biome [ENVO:01000025]; feature: sediment [ENVO:00002007]; material: shallow marine sediment [ENVO:03000034] sea grass bed [ENVO_01000059] ...
TCTCCCAGCATCATGCGCACCTCTTTCTCGTCGATATCGGAAAACGCGAAGCGCATGTTCTCCCGCGAGTAAGGATAACAGCCCTCGTGATGCGGGTAATCACTGCCCCACAACACCTTGTCCACTCCCACGGTCTCCCTGCCCTTTACATCGGCAATGGAGGGAAAGCTTGCGCCGTACCAGCAGTTACGCCTCGCGTAGAAGCTGGGCAACTCTTCCGGCGCCGGGTCCTTCGACGTGTCGATCTCACCGATGAAGCCGCCCTTCCAGGCGAGGTACATCGCGTCCATCTGTTTCATCAGTTTGGGCGCCCAGGCGCTGCCGGATTCGGTGAGAATATAGCGCAGCTTCGGGAAGCGCTCGAAGACACCGCCCATAATAAGGTGCGTGTAGCCACGCTGGATAAAGAAGGACATCTCCATTGCCCACAGGGCCTTGGAACCCTGGCCTCCCTCGTAGGTGGGCGAGCCCTGTCCGGAGTGCTGGTTCATGACCAGGTTCGCATCCTGGATCGCCGCCCACAACCGGTCGTAATCGGGGTGGTTGAGTGGCTTCAAATGGGTTTCGGACGGCGACGGCAGGGGCAGCAGCACGCCACCGCGCAGTTCATTCCTGGCAATCCATTCCACGTCCTCGATGGCGTCATCGATATTGTTCAGGTGAATGAGTCCGATTCCGGCACGGCGCTCGGGCTGCTCTGCACAAAACTCCGCCAGCCAACGGTTGTGGGCGCGAATACCGGCAAGTTGGTGTTCGTATTGCTCCGGTGACGGCGGCGCGGAGATGTGAAACGCCGCAGCGTAGAACGGCGGCACCGTATTCGGGTAAATCACCTCGGCCACCACGCCGTCGCTGAGCAGGTCGGACAGACGCAGCTCGGAATCCCAGTTCTTGTTCTTCTTGGAGCCCACATGTTTCTTGGCGGGATTCCTGTAACTGCCACGCCAGGCATCGAAATCGTCGTGGTACCTCGCCTCCAGGTACTCGCGGTAGGCGTCGATGGACGCACCCGCATGGGCGTCGGCGGTAATGGCAATGTACGGTTCGTTACTCATGGCGTGACTGCCCGGTCCGGCTATGCGGACTCCGCGTAAAACTGCTGGTAGTACTTCCTGATCTGGTGAATCGGCCCGTCGCCGTCGCACAGCACCGGGTTCTCGTGGAATTTCTTGTGCTCCCAGATAGGGACGTCCTGGCCGTGCTGCCGGGTGACCTCGCCGATAAACGCCTTCGCCAACCCCTCGGTCGCCTCCACGCCTTCGTCGAGAATCTTGAAACTGAAGCGCATCGTCGTCTCGTGGTACTCGTGGTCGACCGGCGTCCCGGTGACGATGATCAGCGTCTCGCCGATGCCCTTGAAGCGGGTGATGCCGATGCTGCCGCCATGGGACTCGATATTCACACTGCCCTTCAGCTCGCCGTCCGGGGTGGTAAAGGTCAGGCCCTGGAAGGCGCGCATGATATGGCCGTCGAAGGTGAACGTCTTCTCGGGGATATCCGGCGTGCCGTGCACGAAGTGAAAGTGCGGCGAGTCGACGACGTTCTCCGCCATCTCCTGGGGATGGCTGCGCACCCTGGCGGAGTGATAGATCGGCTCCATCCATCCCTCGGCGCACCAGTCCTCCACCAGCGGGACCTCCCACTTGGGTTCGTCCCCGTTGGGGTGGTGCCACATGAAGACGATGCCGTTCTTCTCGCAGGTCGGGTAGGCTTTCACCTGCGCGCGGGCGGGGATGCGCTTCGCATAGGGCACCTCCACGCACTGGCCGCTACCGTCGAACCTCCAGTGGTGGAACGGGCAGCGTATCGCACCGCCCTCCACGGTCCCGCCGTACCCGAGGTGGGCGCCGAGATGCGGGCAGTAGGGATCGATCACGTGGGCCTCGCCTTCCTCGTCCCGGAACAGGACGAACTCCTGCCCGAGATACTGCACGGTCTTGACCTCGTCGGCCTGCAGGTCCTTCGATTCAACCATTCGGAACCATCCAAACGGCAGTGGCAAGGGTATGCGTTCGTTCATAGATCTGGTCTCTCGGCCTGCGCGCGACACGCCATCCCTGGGCGGGTAAATGAGTCGGCCCGATGAGGTTCAATATGGCCAAAGTATAGCCCAGTCAGCGGGGGCTGGCCATCTTTATAAGACACCTGTCTGATGATAACATGCGTCCTCCCGACGCCTGCCGCGCCCTGTTTTCGCAAGGATTCAAGAGATGAACAAGCCATGGTTAATGGGCATTGATCTGGGCGGCGGCGGCGCGCGCTGTTCGCTGGTCAACCGTTCATCGGGAGCACTGTGCAGCGCGAGGCACGCGTGGAGCTTCGCGCCCGCCCCGGGCACCTTCGGCACCGGATACGATATCGACCTCGAGGAGGTCTGGGCCGCCGTCGGCAGGGCCTGTCGCAACGCCGTGCGGGAAGCGGGACTCGAGTCCAACGAACTGGCGGGTATCGCGGTGTCGGCGATGCGCTTCGCGACGGTCGTCCTGGATGCCGATGGCAATGCGTTATTGTCGGTGGACAACCGGGACGCGCGCGCCGCGGGGGAATATTTTGAGGTCGCGGAGAAGCTCGGCCAGCAGCTACTCGAGCAAACCGGCTGCTGGCCCCTGCCCCTGCACGCCTCGTCGCGCCTGCTGTGGTTGCGCAACCAGCGGCCGGATGATTTCGGCGGGGCCGCGTCGCTGCTGGGCCTGAGCGAATGGCTCAACTACCGCCTCTGTGGCGCGCTCGCCATGGACCCGACACAGGCCAGCGCCACGGGGCTGTTCCATCTCACGGACAAGGCGTGGTGCTGGTCGGCTATCGATGCGCTCGAGTTACCGCGTGACCTGTTTCCCGACATCGTTGACGCCGGGTGCAGCCTGGGCACACTTTCCGCCGAGGCGGCCGCGCACATCGAGCTCGACGACGGTGTACCGGTCGGCATGGGCGGCGGCGACACGCAATGCAGCCTGCTCGGCGCCGGCGTAATCGACCCCGGGAAGTCAGCGGTGGTGGCCGGGACGACCGCACCGGTACAGTCCGTGCTGGCGCAGCCCACCTTTGATGCCAATGGCAAGTCACTGGGCAGTTACCACATCGTGCCGGGGCGATGGGTGCTGGAGAGCAACGGCGGCGGCATGGGTTTCTCCGTCAGCCTGATGGCGCGTGTCCTGTTCCCCGACGCCCCTGAACCCGAGCTGCGGCTGTTGGCGGAGGCATCCCGCTCCGAGCCCGGCGCCGGCGGCATGTTATCCACCCTTGGCGCCGATGTAACCAACATGCGGTCGCCCTCCCTGCCGCTGGGCCATTTCACCATGAGCCACGTCGGCAGCCAGGACGAACCCGATGCCCGCAGGCACCTGGCCCGTGCCCTGGTGGAAGGCTGTGCCTGCGGCGTGCGGGCCAACCTCGAGCAACTGGTTTCCGTTCTCGGCAAGGAGTCCGCCGCCGCGGGCGACGGACCGCTGACACTGTGCGGCGGGATGTCCCGCAGTGATATCTTCGCCCAGATACTCGCCAACATCGTTGCGCGGGACGTCGCGGTACCGAAGACTCACGAGACGTCTTCGCTCGGCGCCGCTATCTGTGCCGGCGTCGCCAGCGGCGCTTATCCCGATTTCGAGGCGGCCTGCGGCGACCTCTGCGATGATCGCGCGCAGTTCAGCCCGAGGCCGGAAGAGGAAGAGGTCAACCGCCAGCTGTACGATGCCTGGTCGCGTTACCGCGAACAGGCGGAGGCGCACACCTCGCCCATCGCCGTTGAACACCTGATGCCGAGGGTACTGACGGAGCCGGATGCGACGGGCGAGTCCGCGAGTGCGGAGCTGGCCCTCGATGCACTCGTGTCCGCCTCCTTCGATGATGAATCCCTCGCGCGACTGCGCGACCACATGGACGTCGAGTATGCCAGCTTCCGCGAGGCCAAGCGCCTGCTGACCGGTGGGGAACTGGTAAAGGCACTGGCTGGCAAGCAGGTGTTCGTGACTGAAATCGACATCGTCGACGCGGACGCCCTGCAACAGCTGCCCGATCTCCGCGTGGTAGCCGCCTGCCGCGGCGACGCGGTGAACGTCGATGTCGAGGCATGCACCGCCTTCGGCATCCCCGTGCTGTTTGCGCCCGGCCGCAACGCGGTGGCGGTGGCCGATCTCACGGTCGCGTTCATGCTGAACCTCGCGCGCAAACTGCCGGCGGCAACGCAGTTCCTGCAGCAGGAGGATTGCACCGCGGGCAACATGGGCAAGATGGGCCAGGCCTTCGGCCAGTTCCAGGGCCGCGAGTTGTGGCGCAAGACCATCGGCCTGGTCGGCCTGGGCGCGGTCGGCCGGGCGGTTGCGCGGCGACTGGCGGGTTTTGAGGTGGATATCCTGGTCGCCGACCCCTTCGTCACCGCGGAGCAGGCGGCGCTGGCAGGCTGCCGGCTCACCGACCTGGACACACTGCTGGCGACCAGCGATTTCATCAGCCTGCACGCCGCGGTCACACCGGAGACGACGGACATGATCGGCGCCGACGAGTTTGCGCGGATGAAAACCGGCGCGTTCTTTATCAACACCGCGCGCGCCGCACTGATCGACGAACAGGCGCTGGTCGATGCGCTGGAAAACGGCGTGATCGCGGGCGCGGGTCTCGACACATTCGCCGTCGAACCCCCGGGCTTCGACCACCCGCTGGTGCAGCACCCCGCCGTCATTTCCACGCCCCACTCGGCGGGTAATACCGTCGAGGTCGCGAACCACCAGGGCGAGAGTATTGCGAGTGCTGTCCTGCAATTACTGCGCGGTGAAGCGCCCCTCAATGTGCTGAACCCCGAGACACTGGAAGGATTTGACTGGCAGGGTCCCAAACCCCAGCCTGACGAGGCGCAACTGGCCCGGCTCCGGGACAAGGGCGGCCCGGCGGTCTCCGACCTGCAACGGGACGCCAAGGCGGCAAAAAAGAAGGAACAGGCACAGGCAGCGCCTGATACCGTCGCCGCGCCGGCGGAAATCGTCGAGAAAATGCGAGCCATCCTCGAACGGTTCTGCGCCGGCATGGCCGTGGACCCCTCGCTCAACGAGTTCAGTGCGGGCCAGGATGTCACCCTGCAGTTCAACGCGCACGACCTGGGCCTGCTGTTTTACATCGGCCTGAAACAGGGCAAGGTGTCGAGCGCGCTCGGTACCCCGGAAGAACCTGCCGAGGTCCAGCTCGAGATGCGCGGTGAAATCATCGACGGCATGTTCACCGGCACCATCGATCCCATGGAGTCCGCCATGAACGGCGAACTGTCCTTCGTCGGCGACGCGGCGAAGGCCATGACCCTGCAGGAAATTCAGGGAGACATGGAACGTATCTACAAGGCCGCGCGCGAGGAGATAGGGGATCCCGGCGATCTCTCGGCTGTAGGAAGGGATGGCGGCGGGGCTGCACCACAGGCTGTGGAACCCGGCGATGTCCGCGAGGACCTGCTGGAAGTCCTGCACGAGCTGTTCGACTCACAGCTGATCACCGCCACGGGCGGCAATATCAGTGTGCGTATCCCGGACGCCGAAGACGAGGTGTGGATCACACCCAGCCGCGTGTTCAAGGGCGACCTGCACGCCGACATGATGGTGCGCATCAACCTGGACGGCAAGTCCCTGGTGGCGGGGGCGCGCTCACCGTCCAGTGAATGGTGCATGCACACGAAAATTCTCGCGCGCAAGGCGGAGGCCAACGCGGTGATACACGCCCACGCGCCGAACGCCACCATCCTGGCCAACTCCGGACTCGCGTTCCTGCCCATCTCAACCGAGGCGGCATTCTTCGGCAACATCCCGAGAGTGCCGTTCATGATGCCCGGGACACCGGAACTGGCGGATGCCGTCGCCGAGGCGATGGAAGATGAATGGGCCTGCCTGATGGTCAACCACGGCCTGGTGGTCGCCGGCCGCAACCTGCGCAGGGCGGCGGACATGGCCGAGAGCAGCGAGCGCTCGGCGGGAGGCGTGCGGGGTTGTTACGCGGTGGGCAACGGGCCGCTCGACCTGCCCGCGGATGCGGTCGAATACTTCAGGAAAATGGGCGATATCGTTGCCTGATTGCCTGCATTATCCTGGCGCATCGGACTCGGCCGCGGGGACAGGCCGTTGAGCGTACAGCGGCTATCGCATATCGGTGTCTGCGTGTCCGACCTGGAGCGATCAGTGCGCTTTTACCGTGATGCGCTGGGTTTCCGGGAACTGTCTAGGCTGGACGTTGAAGGCGCGGAATCGGAGCGACTGCTCGACATACCGGGCGGTAAACTACAAGCGGCTTACCTCGAGCGCGACGGCACCCGCATCGAGCTGCTGTATTACCCCGTGGCCGGGCACCGGCAGGATGATTCCCCCTGCTCCATGAACCGGCTCGGCTTCACCCACCTTTCGCTGCGCGTTGAAGATGTCGACGGCGTTATTGCCGCGGTGCGGCAAGCCGGCGGGTCTGTCCTGGCGCACACACGAATCGACAAAGAGGCCTGGCACACCTGCGCGGTGTTTGTCACCGACCCGGACGGGCTGCGCATCGAACTGCTGCAGGCCCCGGGAGACCCCGGTGCGCTGCCGGGCAGTTAACGCCTGATACCATGGAGAAAGTGACATGCGCTCGGTAGACGAGATCGAAGCGGAACTGATAGGCCCCGGCGGCGCCTTTGAGTTAGGCACCGAGGAAGTACTGGGGGAATCCATAAAGGTATTCAAGAACCGGGATCGCTCCTTGCGCCACATCGTGCTCAACTCCGCCAACCACGGCGACAACGAACACATCATCTGCGAGGACCAGCGCATCACGTTCGCACAGCACCTGGCCCGGGTCAGCGCGGTAGCGAATAGCCTGCGCGACAACTACGGCGTCAAACCCGGCGACCGGGTCGCGATCCTGGCGGACAACCACCCCCAGTGGATCATCACGTTCTGGGCGACGGTGAGTATCGGCGGCATCTGCGCGGGCCTCAACGGCTGGTGGAAACGGGACGAGATACTGCACGCGCTTGAGGATGCGGAGCCCAGGCTGCTCGTGGGGGATCGCAAGCGCCTCGCCCGCATAGAGGGTGAGGCCCTGTCATTTCCCGTAGTCTGTATCGAAGACGGCTACGCCGAACTCGAGCGGGGCTGGGACAGCAGCGCCGCACCGGCGCTCCCCGACTGCGACATCGCCGAGGACGATCCGGCGCTCATTCTGTACACCAGCGGCACGACCGGCCGTGCCAAGGGCGCCCTGCTCAGCCACCGCTGCCTGATCACCTTCCTCGCCTCCGCCGTGTTCAGCGGCTTTCGCATGATGATCATGGAGGCGGAAGCCGGCAAGACACTGGAGGGCGGTTTGCTGCCCAACTGCGGCCTGTTTTCCGCACCGCTGTTCCACCTCTCCGGCCTGTTCACCGGTGTGATTACCAGCCTGGCGGTCGGCATGAAAACGGTATGGACCCTGGGCCGTTTCGATCCCGAAAAAGTACTGCAACTGATCGAGGCAGAGAAGGTGACAACCTGGCCATCGCTGGGCAGCATGGCCACGCGTGTCATGGACCACCCGGATTTCGACAAGTATGACGTGTCCAGCGTCAGCCGCCTGGGATCGGGCGGCGCCCCGACCAGCGAAGCGGCGCAGCAACGCATGACGAAAGCCTTCGGTGGTACCGGCGGACGCATGGCGCTGGGCTACGGGCTCACCGAGTCCTCCGGCGTCGGGACGCACAACTGGGGCGAGTTGCTGGAGGTGCACCCCAACTCGGTCGGCAGGGTATTCCCCGGCGTGGAGATCAGCATTCGCGACGAGGACAACGAGCCCTTACCGCCGGGCGAGCAGGGCGAGATCTGTATCCGCGGCAGCTGTGTCATGCTGGGATACTGGCGCAATCCCGAGGCCACCGCGCAAGCAATCGCCCCGGGACGCTGGCTGCGCACCGGCGACATGGGGCACTTCGAGGGGGAGTTCCTCTACGTCAATACACGGGCGCGCGACCTGATCCTGCGCAACGCGGAAAACATCTACCCCGTCGAGGTCGAGCACTGCCTGGAACTGCACCCCGAGATTATCGAGGCCGCCGTCATCGGCGTCCCGCACCCGGAAATGGGGCAGGAGGTCAAGGCGATCGTCGTGGTGAGGGAGGAGTGGCAGGCGGACCTTACGGGGGTCGAGGCGTTCTGCCGCGAGCGCCTGGCGGCCTTCAAGGTGCCCAGCCAGTGGCAGGTGCTGCACCGGCCGCTGCCACGCAACGCCGCGGGCAAGATCATGAAAAACGTCCTGTCCGGGGAGGCGGAACTGCAACTGACCGAAGAGTAATCCGCCGGAATTCCACAGAGCATTACTCCCCGCCCATCACACTGGATGAGTGCAGACCTTCTTTACCAGCAGGGTCGAGCGCAGCCGCTAAACCGACAGGTTGGCGGGATCTGCCTTTTGCCAGTCGGCATGCCTGTGGTAATGGGTGTGGTTGCGCAACATGTTCAGGGATATCAACAATCCCGGCACAACAAAGAACAACACGAGAAAGAACAGGGTGAACTCAACAATGAGCGCAATCATCTGTCTGCCTCCCAAACGTCCCAGGGGCACTACAGGTCCAGCGACATCAATCAATCACAGATGCTGACAAATCGCCTGATGTACTGAACTCAACCCCTGACTTATCGTTGTTTGTTTTTAGTGCGACCGTTCGCAAGCCCCTGTCGGGTCCGGAAAACAACCGCAATGAGCCCTCCTGGCTCGCCCCCCTGCTTCCTATAACTACCGAGCATATTAGAATGCGCTAATACACGCAATCACGAATAACCGGTCAAATTGCCGCTTTTCTGCGGCTCAGCGCGGGGACAGGAGTTCGAAAATCGCCGGAGCCAGCACGGATGCGGCCTCCCGGAAGGCGCTGCCGTTGGGATGGCCGTCGCCCTCGACCCGGTAGACCCTGTGGTCCTGCCCGGCCAGGTGCTCGAGCAGGTCAACGCGGTGCACGCCCGTATCCGCCGCCCAGGCCAGCACTTCCCTGTGAATTCGCCGGAACGGATAGCGGCGGTCGAAGGGGTAGTTGTAGGACGGAAAGACGACCAGCAGGAACGGGATGTCCCGGCTGCTCGCCAGGGCCGTCATGTCCACGAAGGCGTCGCGCCCCGCCCCCCACTTCGGCTCGTTCTCCCGCAACGCGGCGAGCAGATCCTTGTCCGGCTCATTGATGCCCGTGTGCAACACGGGGCTGCCTTCGTACAGGTGACGGTTGAGCTGGTCCTTGATGAAGGCGAGCAACCAGGAATTCACGTAGCGGTAGCGAACGGAGGGCCGCTCATGCACGTTGTACTGGGGCTGTGCGTCGTTCATGACATAGCCCAGCACCACGAGGTCGGGCGAGTAGCGGTCCAGCACCTCGTTGAGCAGGTGAAACTCCTGCTCCGTGTTGTAGCCGGGCACGCCCAGGTTCCAGGCATCCACCCGCAGGTTGAACGGCGGCTCCGCCAGGGCGCTTGCCACCGCGCGGTCAAGGGTCTCGTCCTGGTCGACTCCCCAGCCGAAGGTGTAGGAGTCACCGACGAAGAGAATCCGCCTGGCGCCCGCCTCGACGTCGAAGTCGTTGCCCCGGAAGCCGTCGGCATTGATGCGGTAAGACCATTTGAGCCCGCTGTCGGGTACGAGGTTCTCCCTGCTAACCCCCGGATGCAGACCGTACTCCCGCGGATTGTCCGGCAGCATCCTGTACAACTCATGCTGGTGGTACTTGACGGCGCGTCGCCATTCGAATTGCTCGAACGCACGGAAAAGGAATTCGGCGAGCACCAGCGCAATCGCCGTGGAGAGGGCGAACAACAACAGGCTGCCGGCCAGGCTGCCGAGCCTGCCCTGACCACCTGCCCCCTTCACTCGCCGTCACCCACTGTTATTACTCTCCGACCGGGCGCTCAGGATACCAATGTCGCAACCGCTTGGGCAGGGCAGCCTCAGTACCGCCAGGGAGTTTCAGTAGCCGCGCAGCGAGGCATAACGCTGCAGGTGGTAGTGCTCGTCGCCGAGCGTCTGCTGGGCAACGCGGGCCCGCTTGAGGAAGAAGCCAATCTCCTCGTCGTCGGTCATGCCGATGCCCCCGAACATCTGGATAGCCTCGCTGCTGACCAGGCGGAAGGTTTCTGACACCTGCACCTTGGCCATGCTGGCCGCAAGCGACAGGTTGTCCGCGCCTTCGTCGACCGCCTGTAGCGCATTCAGCACCAGTGACTTCGACAATTCTATTTCACAGAACATTTTGGCCGCGCGGTGCTGCAGCGCCTGGAAGCTGCCGATCAACTCACCAAACTGCTCACGCTGTTTCAGGTAGTCCATGGTTCGCTCAAACGCGGCTTGCAGCGAACCGAGCATCTCGGCCGAGAGTCCGATGTTGCCGCGGTCCAGCACCTCGGTAAGCAGGTCATGCCCCGCATCCGCTTCCCCGAGCAGATCTCCCCGGGATACCTCGACATCTTCGATCCGCACCTCCGCCATATTCCTGCTGTCCACCATGATGCGCCGCTCTACCAGGACACCCTGACGATCGCGGTCCACGAGGAACAGCGAGAGGCCGTGCTCCTCACCCGGCGCGCCGGCGCTGCGAGCCACAACGATCAGCTTGTCGGCGACATGGCCGTCCGGCACATAAACCTTGCGACCACTCAGGGTGAACCCGGCATCGCTTTGCGTCGCCCGGGTGCTGATTGCCGTCGGGTTGTGATGCGGTCCCTCCTGCAGGGCGAGGGCGACCAGCAAATTGCCGCCGGCGATACGCGGCAGGAGTTCTTCTTTCTGCGCCTCGCTACCGCCCAGCAGGATAGCGCTGGCCGCGAGCGCCACGCTGGAAAACATCGGGCTTGCCGCGAGGGTCCTTCCTCCCGCCTCCAGGATGACGCCCAGTTCGGTGAAGCCGCAGTCGAGTCCGCCATAACGCTCGGGCAGGAACGTGCCCGCCCAACCCATGTCGGTCATCTCCCGCCACAACTCGCGGGAGAAGCCGTCTTCACTTCTTTCGTCCCGCAGTTTGCGCAGGGCGCTGACCGGCGCCTTGTTGCGGAAAAAATCTTCCGCCGTGGACTTCAGCAGTTGCTGTTCTTCGTTCAATACGAGTGGCATGCCGTCTACCTTATGCTCTGTGTCGCACGTTCCGGTTCACGACCCGGACGGCAGGCCCAGGACCCGCTTGGCGATAATGTTCAGCTGGATTTCCGAGGTGCCGCCCTCGATGGAGTTGGCCTTGCTGCGCAGCCAGCGGCGGGCCCTGCGTCCCTCGTCGAACGCCTCGCCCTCCCAGCCGAGGCTGTCCATGCCACGGATGTCCAGCCCCAGTTCCTGCCGGTCCTTGTTGGTCTCGGAGCCGTAATACTTGAGCAGCGACGAGGCAGGGCCGGGGTCGGCGCCGGCCTTCATCTCGTCCCCGACGCGCCGCATGGTCAGGCTGAAGGCCTGCTCACGGATCTGGAAGCGCGCCAGCTTGTGGCGCAGCACCGGGTCCGCGATTGCGCCATCCTTCTCTCCCAGGATCTCGAGGGCATGCTGCTCGATCGGTTTCGTGCGCGACGAACGGGCGCCCCCCAACCCCGCCGCCATGTTCCGCTCGAACTGCAGCAGGTACTTGGCCACGGTCCAGCCCCGGTTCACCTCGCCGACGAGGTTGTCCTTCGGTACCTGCACGTTGTCGAAAAATGTCTGGCAGAAGGGAGACGCGCCGCTGATCAACTGTATGGGCGATGTGCTGACACCCTCCGACGCCATGTCGAACAGCAGGAAGCTGATACCATCCCGCTTCGGCGCCCTCGGATCGGTGCGCACCAGGCAGAAAATCCAGTCAGCCATATTGGCGTAGGATGTCCAGATCTTCGAACCGTTGACGAGGTAGTGATCACCCTTGTCCACTGCCGAGGTCTGCAGGCTGGCGAGGTCGGAACCGGAGCCCGGTTCGCTGTAGCCCTGGCACCAGCGAATCTCCCCACGGGCAATCCTCGGCATATGCTCGAGCTTCTGCTCTTCTGTGGCAAACTTAAGCAATGCAGGCGCCAGCATGATGATGCCGAAGCTGGTCAACGGCGTACGGCAGCCCAACCGGCCCATTTCCTGCTGCAGGATCTTGCACTCCTTGCGGTCGAGCCCGGCACCGCCGTACTTTCGCGGCCAGTCGGGGACTGTCCAGCCCTTTTCCGCCATGCGCTCCAGCCACAGGCGCTGGTCCTCGCTCTGGTAGACGAACTTGCGGCCGCCCCAGCAGACATCGTCGTCCCCATTCATCGGGGTGCGCATGCCGGCAGGGCAGTTTTCCTCCAGCCACGCGCGGGTTTCTTCGCGAAATTGATCGATTGATTCCATCGCTTTTCCTCTCGGGGAATCGTCACGGCCCAGTGGGCGTGACGCTACGGTCATACTCCAATGGTCAGGTATCGAATCGGACTTTGAGGTGCGACGGGCCGCGGAACGCCACGCCGCGAATCCTGCTCTCGGCATCCATCTCCGGATCGAAGCGCAGGTCCTTCAGCCTGTCGAGCAGCGCATTCAGACCGATCGTCGCCTCGGTCAGCCCGAAGTCCGCACCCGCGCAATAGTGACGGCCGTAACCGAAGGCAAGCGACTTGCCCTGGTCCCGGTCGATATCGAAAACGTCCGGGTCTGGAAACGCCCGCTCATCGCGGTTGGCCGAGCCAAGTATGATCGTGACCGGCGTATCGTCCGGTATCGTGACTCCGCCGATCTCGACTTCCCTGCCCGTCTGCCTGGAGACGATCTGTACCGGCGATTCCCAGCGCAGCGACTCCCACAACAGCGGCTCGAGCTTGCCGCGGTCAGCAGTCACCAGTTCCAGCAGTTCCCGGTCGTTCAACAATGTGTGCAGGACGTTACCCAGCAGGTGATAGGTGGTGTCCGCGCCACCGGTGATCAGGAGTCGCAGGAAGCTGATGATTTCCTCGTCCGTCATGCGCTCGCCCATAACCTCGGCTTCGATCAGGCGGCAAATCAGGTCCGTGGTCGGGTTCTCGCGCTTGTTCTTCACCACCGGTCCGAGGTATTCCGCCAGGCAGGCGGAACCGCGCAACCCGCGTTCCGGGTCGGCGGCCACGTGAGTGAGGTCTATGCCCCAGCGATGGAAATCCCCCGCGTCCTCTTCGGGCAGGCCCAGGATCTGTACGAAAACGGACAGGGGATAGAGGAAGGTAAAGTCGGGCACCAGGTTCGCCCGCCCGCTCTCGATGAACTTGTCGATCAACCTGTCTGCCGTGTTGCGCGCCCGCTGCCTGAACTCATCTCCGAGCGCGCGAGGTCGCAGTGCCGGCGTAATCAGGTTGCGATGCTTCAGGTGTTCCTGGCCGTTCATGCCGACAATCGTCTGCCCGAAGACCATGCCGATCCCCGGGTAGTCGGGGCTGTTGGACTTGCTGGAGAAAGTCTCGTCGTCGAGCAGGGCCTGCCGGGCGAGTTCGAAACTGGCGATGTAGTAAAAGCCGCCGTACCTGCCCACCGGCGCCGTGTCCCTCATGGTCCTGAAAATGTCGTAGGGGTTTTCCACCGCGTCGATCGGCCCGTGGGACAGGAGTTCCTCGGGCGTGGAGGGCTGTTTGAATTCGGTCAATGGACTACTCTCTCTGGTCGGCACACTTAACAGTCTGGTCACTGGCTGTCGGTGCCCCGGCGACGGCCATGGAAGCCAGTCGTGAAATCAGAATGGCAGAAAAAAAAGCATTATTCAAGCCAGCTGCCTGAAAATAAACCTCGCGCGCGGGAACCGGCCCCGAAATAGCCGGAGGCCCTATTTTTGCAGGCTGAACGCGACCAGGCTGTCGCCGAGCCTGGTGCGCATGAAGGAGTGCCCGCCCGCGGCGATCACCACGAACTGCCTGCCGCTTTTTTCGCCGCGGAAGGTCATGGGGACGGCCTGCGCGCCGGCGGGTAGTCGGTGGCGCCAGATCTCGCTGCCGTCCACGGTTGAGTACGCGCGAATATAGTTGTCCAGCGACGCCCCGATAAAGGCGAGCCCGCTTGCCGTCACCAGCGGACCGCCCGCACTGGGGAAGCCCGTCGTAGGGAAGAAAGGAAACCAGGACAGTCCCGGCACCATGTCGCGAGGCGTCCCGAAGGGCACCTCCCAGGCTATCTTGCCAGTCTCCAGGCTGACCGCCAGCAGGCTGCCCCAGGGCGGGGCGAGGCAGGGCATACCGAAGGGAGACAACAGCACCTCGTGCTTCACGACATACGGTACGCCGAGGTGACGCGAGTATTCGTCGAACTCGAACTCGGCCCGCTCGCTGTCCACATCGACGGAATCGCGGGGCACCAGCTTGTTGTAGGTGACCACATAGTTCTGGGGCATGATCAACTGGTTGTTGATCGGGTCGTGAGCAAGTCCGCCCCAGTTCTGTCCACCGGCGACACCCGGATAAATGATGAAGTACTTGTCGAGCGAGGGCGGCGTGAATATTCCGTCGTTGTCGGCCGCCTCGATTTTTTCCCGGCACGCGTCACGGTCGTAGGGAGTCAGGCCCCAGGCGTCTGCGGCATCCACACCATAGGGATGCAGCGGTTCGGGAAATGTCGGGAACGGCTGGGTCGGCGACGTGAACTCACCCGGTACACGGGTCTGTGGCACGGGCCGCTCCTCGACAGGATAGAGCGGCTCGCCGGTCTCCCGGTGCAGCACGAACAGGTGTCCCATCTTGGTCGCCTGCACCAGCGCGGGTACCGTCTCTCCATTCTTCACGATATCGATCAGCACCGGCTGCGCCGCGATGTCATAGTCCCAGAGATCCTGGTGCACGGTCTGGAAGTGCCAAACGACCTCCCCGGTCTGCGCGTCCAATGCCACGATCGAGTTGGCGTAGTAGGTGACATCCACACCCTGGCTCTTGCGATGACCGCCGACAAAATCCAGGCCGGGGCTACCGAGGGGCACGAAGACGAGGTTGCGCTCCGGGTCCGTGGCGGAGACACCCCAGGAGTTTGCCGTGCCCGAGTGGTAAAGCTGCCCTGCCGGCGCGCCGATTTGCGCAGGTGATGGACTGCCGGGCTTTACGGGATCGAAGGCCCAGCGCAGCGCGCCCGTGCGTGCATCCCACGCGCGAATCACCCCCCCGGGGGAATCGACGCGGGCATTGTCCCGGGTCATGGCGCCCTGCACGACGACGTCGTTGATCACCACCGGCGGCGATGTCATCGCCATTTCCCCGGGCACCACCTTGCCGAGGCCCACGCGCAAGTCGATCGCGCCACTGCTGCCGAAGTCCCTGCAGGCCCTGCCGGATTCCGCGTCGATCGCGACCATGCGTCCGTCCATGGTGCCCATGAACACGCGTGTACGACAGGGCGCGGAACCGGCGGCGCGTGCATCATGCCACAGGGTTACGCCGCGACACTTGGCGTTGTTGATGCCGGTCAGATCGGACTCGCTGTCGAATACCCAGCGCTCCTCTCCGGTTTCTGCATCCACCGCGAAGGCCCGGCTATACGCGGAGCAGAAATACAGCGTGTTGTTATGCAGCACCGGGGTCGCAAGGAACGAGCTTGACGGCATGCCCGGCCGCAGCATGGAACTGTCACCGGTGCGGTACTCCCAAGCGAGCGTCAGCTCGCCTACGTTACCCGGGTTAATCTCGTCGAGGGGCGAGTAGCGTGTCCCGCCCGGATCGCGTCCCCAGACAGGCCAGCCCGCCACGTCATCCTGCGCCGGCGCAACGGACACTGCGCACAGCAGCGCAATCGGCAATATGAGGAATTTCATCGGGACGGAAGCAATTACGGCGCGCCGGCCTCCGCCACTGTATCATCCGGAAGCGATTCAACCGTCGCCGGTGCTTCGAGATTCGCCGGGCGAGTGCCGTCAAACAGGCCGGAGGACTCGATGTCCGGCGCTCCATCGGGATCGAGCCGCGTCACTTTGGGTATGCCGCCCTCCACATGCCACGCGGGGCTGCTGGAGTGGGAAGTCCAGACGGCACCGTCCGCGCTCATATCCAGCTCGCGGGTGTACGTTACCAGCGTAGGAAGCGGATAGAAGGTCCAGCGGTCACTCTCGGGCGCGTAGCGAATGATCGTGTCGCTCTGGGTACCGGTGATCCAGACATGGTCTGTCTCCTGATCGACGAACACGGCGTAGGGCACCTCGCTACCAACGGGGTCGATAGGGATGTCCAGGCTTTCCTTCCACGCCATGCTCCGGGTGTCGAAACGGTTGATAGTGCCCTCGGCGTAACTCGGCACCCACAGGTTGCCCTTCGAGTCGAAGCGCAGGCGCCGCGGGGAAATAAAGGGTGTAGGCACGGAGGTGACCTCGAACGTATCGGGATCGATGCGGCCGATGTGGCTCATGTTCAGCTGGCTGAACCAGATACTGCCATCGACGGGGCTGATATCCACACCGTAGGGCATGGGCATGGAGACGCCGTCCATCTCCGCGGAGCGATCCTCGAGGTCGAACAGGTCCGCGTGCCGCAGGAAGAACGGGGTGAACCAGGTGATCACGCGCGTCTCGAGGTCCGGAAACTCGAGCCGGATAAATTTCTGCTCGCGCGTTACCGGGTCGAACATGGCGACGTGATTGGTCGCCGTAACCGTGTACCAGAGGCGCCCCCGCGGGTCGAAGCGCAGGGTGTGGGGATTGATTCCCTCCTCCAGGTCGACGATATCCCAGGTTTCTTTCCCGGGATCAAAGCCGGCCAACTGGTTACCGGAAGCGAGGGTCAACCAGATGACGCCGTCCGGCGCCGTCTGCAGCGAGTGCGGGGCGAGGTAGGTTTCCACGCCCTTGCGCTTGCCCTTCTCCATCTTCCAGTAAACGCCGCCGGGCTTGTGATCGCCTCGGGGGATCCGGTAGCTCTTGCGGTCGCCGTCGGGATTCCTGTCGAAGCTTATCTTGTGCAGGGTGTCCATTGGACCGTCGACGGTCCAGATCGAGCCGTCCGGGTGATAGACCATCGGGTCGTGCTGACCCGAGGTGGGGCCGCCGAGATCCCACTCCTCGACGACGCCGCGACGCGCCTCGGCGGACGGCACGGGCAGCGGCCCGTTCTCCCCGTCGAAGGCGGGCAGCTTCGCGAGGACATTGTCCTGGTCGTAGGCTGCCATGAGGTGATCAGGCAACACGTCCTTCAGGCTGTTGCTGATGATGGCGCTGCGACGTCCCATGTCGTAAATGATGTCGACCCATTGTTCCCGCGTGTAATTGCGGCGCGAGGTCAGCGGCGAACCCTGCTGGTGGCAGTAGGTACACTGCATCTTGAATTCCAGCAGATGGTCGCGGTCCTCGAATTCCTCCAGCACGAGATTCATCCAGTAATTGCTGGGCAGCTTCTGGATCATCTCGCCCGGATCCTCGAACCGCTCCATCTTCACGTCCAGCCATTGGCCGTCGGGATCGGGGCCCTGGTCCTCGAGCATCACATCCTTCCAGCCGACCCGCCGCACGCGAATCCGGTAACCCTCCTCCCAGGGCAGGTCGGGCGACAGGAAGCGTCCCTGTTCGTCCGCGAATACGGTCAGCGAGTGAATGGGTTCGCCGTGGTAGAAAGTCACCATCGCACCCTTTACCGGCTGGCCGCCGGACGCTACATGGCCGTAAAAAAATCCGGCGGACGATGGTGTTTCCGCAAGCGCCATGGCGGTGGCGGAGGGCAGGGAGAGAGCCAGGATCAAGAGGTAGGGGAA
>CAJIAY010000356.1_pt1 | contig 17454 bp, 12 predicted proteins | sample 9199221 | NCBI WGS metagenome assembly CAJIAY01 (sample SAMEA7708283, study PRJEB35096) | sediment metagenome | biome: marine neritic benthic zone biome [ENVO:01000025]; feature: sediment [ENVO:00002007]; material: shallow marine sediment [ENVO:03000034] sea grass bed [ENVO_01000059] ...
CGCAACGTCAGCGGGGCAGAGACGCAGCACTACGGTGCGGAACTGGCCCTGGACGCCACCCTCACCGACCACTGGTCACTCGGCCTGGACGCCACTTTCGCCAGCCACACGTACGACAACGACATCGCGTTGTTCGGCACGAGCGAAAGCATCAACTGCAACGATATCGACACCTCGCCCGAGGTCTTCGGCAGCGCGCACCTCGGCTGGGACTTTTCGCACCTGACCGGTCGCAGCAGCCGCGCGGAGCTGGAATGGGTCTACCTCGACTCCTACTACCTCGAGCCTCAGAACGAGCACGAGTACAACGGCCATTCCTTATTCAACCTGCGCGTCACCAGCGATCTCACCCGGCGCATTTCCGCCGGCCTGCGTATCACCAACCTGCTGGACAAGGACTACGCGGAGCGTGCGGACTTCGGCTTCGGCAGTTACCGCTACTTCGTCGGCCAGACCCGCGGCGCCTACGTGGAACTCAGCTACCAGTTCGGGGACGTGTAACACCGCGTTCCAGCCAGGGGTAACCGCGCCTGCCCTGCAACCCCCCGGTGTGGATGGCCAGCGTGGGCGCCCCGCCCTGCCACTCCCCGGCCTGCGACATGCAGTGCAGCGCATACAACATCTTCCCGGTGTAAACAGGTTCCAGCGCTACACCGTTCAACGCCTCAACTGACAGGATAAAATCGCGCAGCCCGGGGGTGACACGGGCAAAACCGCCGCAATGGTAGTCGTGGAGAATTCGCCAGCGGGCGCCGACCGCCGGACGCAGCGCCGACAATAACTCACCCACCCTGGTATCCAGGTCAAGGGCGCCCTTCAGCGCGGAAATACCCACGACCTCGTACCGGTCGTCGAGTCCGGCAACCAGCCCTGCCAGCGTGGTGCCGGTACCTACCGGCAGGACGACCCGTGCGCCCTCGGGCGCGTGCTGCACTACCTGCTCGGCGATCAGGCCGCAGCCCTTTGCACCTTCCAGGGCCGCGCCGCCCTCGGGTATCAACAGGCAGGGCGCAAAGCGCCGGACAATCGTACGCTGGTACTCTGTTTCATTCCGCCGCGTGAATTCACTGCGGGACACTCGGACGATGTGCATGCCGCTTTTCCTGGCGTCGTCGAGCATGGCGGTCGACGCCTCGTGCGCATCCCCGCGCACGATACCCACCGTGTCGAAGCCCTGTTCACTGCCGAGCGCCGCCAGCGCATGCAGGTGGTTCGACCAGGGCCCACCGAAGGACACGAGGCGGGTAAACCCCTTGCGCCTGGCCCTGTCGAGGTAGCCTGTCAACTTGAAAGACTTGTTGCCGGGCGCGGGGCCGCCCGCGAGATCGAGCCTGAGCAGGGAGAGATTATCCAGGCCGGGCAGCCGCAGCCCGGTTCGCGGTACGAGGCCTATGACGCGTCCGGTCCGTTTTTCGCGAGCACCTGCTCCGCACGGTAGCTGGAGCGCACCAGTACGCCGGAGACGACCTCGAAGAACCCTTTCTCAAGGCCCCACTGACGGTAGGCTTCGAACTCTTTGGGGGTCACGTAGCGGCTGATCGGGTGGTGGTTGCGGGTCGGCTGCAGGTACTGGCCGAAGGTCAGGATATCGACGCCCGCCTCACGCAGGTCGTCCATGCACGCGAGGATTTCATCGTCAGTTTCCCCCAACCCGACCATGAGGCTGGTCTTGGTCAGTACGTCGGGCCGGTAGAACTTGGCGTGTGCCAGCACATCGAGTGTCTGCCGGTAGCCGGCGCGGGGATCGCGCACGGGATGCGTCAGGCGCTCCACCGTCTCGACATTCTGCGCAAACACCGCGATGCCGGAATCCACGACGGTCTCCACGTCACGGGGCACGCCGAGGAAATCCGGTGTCAGTGCCTCCACCGCCGTGTCGGGGTTCACGTCTTTCACGCGCCGGACACAGGCCGCGTAATGGGCGGCGCCGCCGTCTGGCAGGTCATCGCGATTGACGGAGGTGAGCACGACGTACTTGAGGCTCATCAGCTGCACGGAGCGCGCGACCTTGTCGGGTTCCTGCTCGTCCAGCCAACCGTTGGGATTGCCCGTGTTGACGGCACAGAAACGGCACGCGCGGGTGCACACATCCCCCATCAACATGATGGTCGCGGTGCCCGAACTCCAGCACTCGCTGATATTGGGGCACTTGGCCTCTTCGCAGACCGTGGCCAACCGGTGCTCGTGCACGATGCCCCTGACCTTCTCGAAGACGGGCCCGCCCTGCACACGGATGCGCAGCCAGTCAGGTTTATCCTGCCGGGGATGCTGCGTCGGGGAGCTCTTGATGCCGTCCTTGATGGCGGCGATTCCGCGCTCGTTGACAAATTTCTCACCGCTGCCGACCTGCACGGCGGGAATTCGGTTCTTGTCGTTCATGGGTTATTTCGGACCCGGCTCGATTGGCCTGAGCCGGGATTATAGCGGAATTGGGGCGCGGGACCGAATCGCCCGGGAGTAACTAGTCCAGCAGGCGACCGACGGCCTTCGACACCTCGATCTTCCCCTGGTCCATGTAGCCCTCGTGGTTTTCCTCGATACTGGAGAGGTCGTACAGGTAGTTCACCATGATGCCCCCCGACTGTTCGAGACCTTTCTGGGAAAGGTCAGCGCCGCCGTGCAGCCCGTGCAGCCGCGCGCCGTTGCCGAGATGGAAACGAGCGGCACCATCCCGGGGATAAAGTCCTGACTTGACGTTCACCAGGTAGTGGGCGCACAACCTCAGCAAGGCGTCGTAGACCGTGGCGTCGACAACTCGGCCCACCGGCTCGCGGACCCGATCGACCAACGCCTCGGGAACGAGGTCATCGATATCGCTATCCAGCAGCCACTTGCGGAAGCCGGGGACCGGCGACAGGGTGACAAAGGTATCGAGTTTCGGGATTTCCCTGGCCAACTCCTCGATCACCGCCTTGATCAGGAAGTAACCGAAGGAGATGCCCACGAGACCAGGATGGCAGTTGCTGATGGAATAAAAGACCACGGTGTTGGCCTCACCCGGGAGTTCGCTATCACGATCCTGCGTGAGCAGGCTTTCGAGGGCATTGGGAATAGTCTCAGTCAACGCGATCTCGACGAAGACCAGGGGCTCGTCATCGAGCGCGGGATGGAAAAAGGCGAAACAGCGGCGATCCTCGCCCAGACGGCTGCGCAGGTCGTCCCAGCCGTTGATCTCGTGGACCGCCTCGTAGCGAATGATTTTCTCGAGCACACTGGCCGGCGACGACCAGTCGATGCGGCGCAGTTCCAGGAAACCCTTGTTGAACCACGAAAAGAACAGGCTTCTCAGGTCGTTCTCGACGCCCTGCAGCTCCGGCTTGAATTTCAGCTCCTCGAGCAGGTGGCCGCGCATGGCCACCAGTGTGCGCGTGCCCCCGGGCGCCATGTTGATGCGACCGAACAGTTTGCAGCGCGGCGCTTCCACCGCGCGGCTGATTGCATGCAGGCTATCGATGCTTCCCTCGACGCGATAGTTTTCGGCCGCTTCCAGGACCGCTTCCCGGTCTACCGCGAACTCGCGTGCCAGGCGCACGAAGAACCGCTCTCGCTGGTTATCCGCCAATTGTCGGTAGCCCTCGACAACCTCGCACGCGAGCGCCAGCCCCGAGGCCTCGCCCCGGTGCTCCAATAATTCACCACAAAGATCGATGAGTGCGTCCGCCGAGTCGACGGCGGGTGTCTCGGGTTGGCTGCGACGCCGGGCCAGCAACACGCGACCCGCGTCCAGCACGGAACCCAGCGTTCGTCCCAGTGCGGTCATCTTGCCGCCGGATGGCTCCGCGTGAGAATGCTCCGCGGCCTCCGCCGATACCATGTTGTCGGTCTGCTCCCCTGGCATCTGTCACGTCCCCTCTCTGCCCAGCTGCGTGCTCCGACCTGCGACGGCGCCCCTGGTTCCGCCGTCTGCCCCACGATGAAGCACGCTTTCACTATAGATCACCACACTACCCGATAGCAGCGGCTGTCGGGAACCAGTGGGCAAAAACCGGACTTTACGGGCGTCAATTGCCGCAAACTGTGCGCCAGGTACCAGATTTCCCCCGGGCCGTGCCCGGCATAGCCTTGCCGCCCCAAATACCCTATGCTTTGCACCTCTCCATTCCCCGAGCGAGTAGAGTCAGATCGATATGAACAACCGGTTTCCTGCAATAGCCGCCGCACTCCTTTTCTCCCTGCTGAGTGCCTGTGCCCAGTACGAAAACAAGCGTGGGGTGGATGTCACCTGGCAGAACGAAATCACCAGCACGCTGGTCAAGGGTGAAAGCACCCGCCGGGAAGTCCTGGAACTGCTGGGCCCGCCCTCCCAGGTGATCTCACTGGAGGACGAGTCGGTACTCTACTACCTCTTCGAGCACTCCGAGGGCGAAGGCCTGATCCTCATCCTCTACAACCGCATGAAAATCGATACGCGCTATGACCGGGCGATCTTCTTCTTCGATGAAAACGATGTCCTGACCGAGTACGCCACGCACATCTATGACCCCGACGCGGCCTAGGCCGATCGTGCGCCGGTTCCGCGGGCTGGTCATCCTGCCGGCACTCCTGCTGCTGGGCGGCTGCATCACGCAGTGGCACTACGACCTGGGCGAACACATCGATGAGGAAGAATACCCGCTGCCCGCGGCCGGGACGACGCTCGCCGACACGCTGCTCATGCTGGGAGCCCCGCACCGCATGAGCGCATCGGACAACGGCTACCTGCTCGCCTGGGAACACTGGGACGTGCGTGAGACCAGCGTCGGCTTCAGTCTCGGCGCCGCAGGGGCCGACTTCCTCTCCGCTGATTGGGGCACCATGCGTGCCAAGGGCGAGTTTATCCTGCTCATGTTCGACCGGGACAACCTGCTGACCGCCGCCGCGCGCTCCGACTGGGACAGCAACCGCGGCGGCGGCCAGGCCGTGCAGCCCTTTTTCAGCTTCGTCTCCGTAGTGGACGCGGACGACCTGGTGCGCAGGATGCACCAACACCGCTGGGGTATGGGCATGCTGCGCCCGCCGATCGAGGCCCTGAACCGTGAGTCCAGCCCCTACACGGGCCAGTCGGGTATCGAGCAGCGAGGCACCCCGCGCGGGATAGGCCAGCAGGCGCTGGAACTGGACTAGGCGTCTACTCCCGGCGCATCCAGGCCGCGTCGCTCTAACTCCCCGTCAGCGTTCGCAGGAGGATCTGCGCCGAGGTGGTAACGAGATCGTCACCGGAGACCCCGCCGTATTCCACCACGGAGTGGTAGGCGGCGAGGCGGTCGAGGATCGCGCTCATCGCGAGGGCCGCGCTGCCCGGCACGATCCGCGGATTCCTGTCGGCGGCGCCGCAGCGTTCCATGAGCGACACCATGGCGTCGAGTATCGGCTCCATCGCCGCCCGCCGGAGCGCCATGAACCGTTCGTCGCCCTCGTCCGCCGCCAGGTTGCGCACGCGCAGCACCGGCCCGTGCGCGTCCCAGTAGTCCATGAAAAAGGTGACGACGTCCCGCGAGCGGCGCTCTCCGTCCGCGCCGCGCCAGTGACCCTCGAACAACTCCAGGAGGGCCGGCAATTCGTCGTTGGCCTCGGCGGCAAGGTGCAGCACCACGTCCTCGACATCGGCGAAATACTGGTAGAAGGTGGCGGGCGACGTGCCCACGGAACGGGCGATGTCGGCGACGCGAAGCTCCCGCAGGCCGCGCTCGGCCAGCCGGTCGCGGGTCGCATCCAGGATGGCGCGGCGCTTTGCCAGCGCGCGACCCCCCAGCGGGCGGCCGCTGAGGTCGGCGATTGCCTGGCTATCGGCCGTCACGGGGACGCCGCACTACTCGACAAACGCGTCCGCCAGTTGCTGCACGATATCGCCGGCGGTGACGATACGCTTTTCATCCACCGCCGAGGCGCCACCCATGCCGCTCATCAGCGAGAGGTCGACATCCGTTGCCTCCGCGCGGAGGGCGCCGACCGTGCAACGCTCCCGGGGCCGCGCCTCCGTGAAACCCCACTGGAACTCGCGCATGGCGTTCTCGTGGGTCATCTTGTCGATGTCGTCGTCGGGCACGCCCTCCATACTTTCCCAGAGTAATTCCGGGGAGCGGGGGAACGTGGTGTCCGAATGGGGGTAGTCGCACTCCCACATGATCGTATCGATGCCGACGAGGTCGCGGTTGCGCACGCCGGCCTTGTCGTCGATGAAACAGTTCAGGATGTGCTCCCGGAACACCTCGCTGGGCATCTTGTCGCCGAAATCCTGGTGCGTCCAGGCATGGTGATGATGATAAACGTAGTCCGCACGCTCGAGGTAGTACGGCACCCAGCCTATGCCGCCCTCCGACAGGGCGAACTTCAGGGTCGGGTATTTCCTGAGGATGGTCGAGAACAGCAGGTCCGCCGCCAGGTTGACGATGCTGATCGGGGTGGTGCTGATCATGCCCTCCACCGGCGCGTCCATCGAGGTGAAGTTCATGCCGCCGCCGGAGCCGATGTGAATGAGTATGATCATGCCCTCGTCGGCGCAGGCCTCCCAGAACGGTTCCCAATGGTCGGAGTGCAGGCTCGGCAACCCGAGCTTGTCGGGGTTTTCCGTAAAGTTGACCGCGCGACAGCCTTTCTTCGCCACGCGCCTGACTTCCTCCGCCATGAGCCCGGGATCCCAGATGGCGGGCAGTGCGAGGGGAATGAAGCGGTCCGGGTAGGCCCCCGCCCACTCGTCGATGTGCCAGTCGTTGTAGGCCTGCAGCATGACGCGGGCCAGCGCCTTGTCCTCGGTGTTGTTCCATAACTGGCCGACAAAACCCGGGAAGGAAGGAAAACAGATAGAGCCGAGCACGCCGTTGGCGCTCATGTCCTGCACCCGCGCGTGCACGTCGTAGCAGCCCTTGCGCATCTGGTCGTAGGACGTGGGCTCCACACCGTACTCCTCCGGCACCCGTCCCACGACCGCATTGAGCCCGATGTTGGGCAGCTTCTGCCCGTTGAACTCCCACACGTCCGCACCGTTCTTGAGGCGGATCACCTTCGGCGCCTTCGCCTTGAACGCCTCGGTGAGGTGGTTCTGGAACATGTCGGGGGGCTCGACCACGTGGTCGTCCACGCTGACCAGTATCATGTCTTCCATCTGCATGGCGTTATTCTCCTGTCAGCAGGTACACGGATCGGTGATGACGCAATCGATTATCTGACGCATCGTCAGATAATGCAAGGCCCTGGAAAAGGCCTTATCGCGATGTCCTCTGGCGGCTGAACCTGGGCGCGAGTGCGGGGCCTGCAGGCGGGACACGCCAAAAAACGCACGTCCATGTGCAGGCTCGGCTGGCGACGTCCATGTCGCCAGACGGTCCCGCCCACAGGCCCCGCACTCGCGCCCTTCAATTCATGCCGCCGGACTCATCGGCGGTATCAGGCAATGACCCCGGCGACTTTCAGCTCGATCATGCGCTCGGTGTCGATCCCCGCCTCGGCGAGGATCTCGTCGCAGTGCTCGTTGAACTCCGGCGCCCGGGCGGTATCCGCGGGCGCCTCGTCGAACTGCACCGGGGTGGAGACCATCTCGAATTCGGTGCCTTCTTTCCTGCTGGTGCCGGTGATGTAACCATTGGCGCGGACCCGCTTGTCGGCGGCGACTCCCACGCTGTTCTGCGCGGGCGCCCACTGGCCTTTCAGCGTCTCGAATTTCTCGGTCCACTCCGCCAGCGTGTGCTTCGCGATTTCCTCGCGGATGATGTCGCCCGCCGCTCCCGCGTTGGCGGACAAATTCTCATGGGAGTCGAAGCGCGGATCCTCGATCAGGTCCTCGCGGCCGATGTGCCGGCAGAAGTCCGGCCAGTAATGGAAGCCCTGCAGCATCACCACGGATATGAAGCGCTCATCGGACGTCTGGTACAGCCCGGTCAGCGGGTTGCTCGATCCCGTGGCGGCGCCGGCTCCCAGCTGCCAGGGCTGGCCACTCTGGCCGGACAGGGCGATCGTCGGCCCCAGCGCCCACACGCCGGTGGCAAGCAGTGACACGTCGACCACGGACGGCTCGCCGGTTCTCTCCCGCTTGAAGAGCGCGGCCGCGATACCGCCGGCGATCGTCATGCCGCCGATGGAATCGCCAAAGCCAGGCCCGGGTTGCGGCAGCACGAACCCCATCCCGGGCGGGCTCACGCTCTGGGCGATACCACTGCGGCACCAGAAGCTGGTCATGTCATAACCGCCGCGGTTGCCGTCGGGGCCCCTGGTCCCGGACGCCGTGCCGCGCACGTAGATAATATCCTTGTTGTGCTTCCTGATATCGTCCACGTCGATTTTAAGTTTCTCCAGGATGCCCGGCAGCTTGTTGGTCAGGAAGACGTCACAGGTTTTGGCCAGCTCGTACAGCACCTGCACACCCTCCTCGCTCGACAGGTCGAGGCCGATGGACCGCTTGCCGCGGTTGGAGTGCTCGTTCAGCACGTGCACACCCTTGGACAGGTCCAGCACACCCGTGCTGCCGAGCCCGCGCATCGCATCGCCGCGCAGGTGGTGCTCCACCTTGATAACGTCGGCACCCCAGTCCGACAGGATGGCGGAGGCGGCCGGCACGAACATGTGTTCGGCGACCTCGAGGATCCGTACACCTTGCATTACATCAGTCATTGAATACACCCGTAGCGCTGGCTCGACTGCATTGCTCTCCCGGGCGGGAGACGGCACTCACGTTTGAGCCGGTTGTCAGATAAACACTATAGTTATAGTCCAAAAAAAGTATGGCACGCCGGGGAAAGGTTTTACAAGGTATTTGTCTTGTAATAAACTTTCAGCGCTTGCGGCCCGCAGTCGCGGCGCACTATCTGGAAATAAGATATTTAGCTATTCTATAAACGCCTGCTGTCCCTGCAGTTGACCCGGGACGGCGGCGAGGTGTGGCTGGAACAACTGGCAACCCTGGTGGTCGACGGGGGCGCACCACCCATTACCGCTGTACCCTGACAGGAGCGAGCCCGTGGACTATTCCGACTATAAAGAGAAGCACCACCTGGCGGTGAGCATCGACGACCGGGTCGCCATTGTCACGCTGGATCGGCCAGAAGTGCACAACGCGGTCAACCACGCCGTGCACGTAGGCCTCGAAAACATATTTCGCGACCTGTCGACCGATCCCGATGTCGGCGCTATCGTACTCACCGGCAACGGCAAATCCTTCTGCGCGGGAGGCGACGTCAAAGGCTACGGCAACCCCGACGACCGCCCGATCGACCAGTTGCGCGGCACGCGCTACCTCGTCCAGGAGATGATCGCCTGCGAGGCGCCGATCATTTCCGCGGTCAACGGCACCGCCGCGGGACTGGGTGCGACGATCGCCCTGCTGTCGGATGTGATCTACATGGCCGATACCGCCCGCATCGGCGATACCCACGTGAAGATGGGACTGGTGGCGGGCGACGGCGGCACCGTTATCTGGCCCCTGCTGATCGGGCCGCACCGCGCCAAGGAGCTGCTCATGTCCGGCAGGCTGGTCAGTGGGACCGATGCCGCCGCGATGGGCCTGGTCAACCACTGCATACCGCACACCAGCCTGCTGGATGAAGCCGTCGCCTATGCCAGGGAACTCGCCCACGGCCCTGTCGCGGCGATCCGCTGGACCAAGATGGCGATCAACCAGCAGATCCAGCACAGTATCAACATGACGCTGAACTTTTCCGTCGCTGCCGAGCATCTCACCGCGCATACGGAGGACATGCAGGAAGCGGTCACGGCATTTGCCGAGAAGCGGGACCCGAAATTTACCGGTCGCTGAAGTGAAATGACCCTGGCGCGCGCTAATGCTATTTTACGGGCGGCTGTCGGCACAGCCCTGCTGCTGTTTGTCGCTGCGTGCAGCGATAGCAGCGATGGCGGGAACACGAACGCTGGCGCGACGCCCCTCACGCCAGACCTGACCGTGGCAAGCCTCAATGCGCTGCACGGCCTGTTCTGTGCCCCGGAAACGGAGGACTGCCGCGTCGCCGACAGGCTGGACCTGCTGTTCGACTGGCTCGAAGCCATCGATTGCCCGGACGTGGTACTGCTGCAGGAAATACTGGGCGCGAATATCATCACACTGCTCGAGGAGCGCGCCGCGGTGCGGTGCGCAGGCGTTTACCGGGTATTGTCGCCCGCACTCTCCCTCCGGCAGAACTTCACGCTGACGCGGTACCCGGCACTGCAGACCGGCGAGGACGAGCTGATCGGCGGCATCCGCAACCTGTTTCACGTGCAGGTCGACCACCCGACCGGTCCGGTCGACACCTTCAATACCCATTTCGCCGCCGGTATAGACCTCGGGCCCTGCGATGAGACATGCCCCGAGGAATGCCGGGCAGCAGGCGCAACCGACACGCGCGAATGTCAGGCGATCCAGGTCATCGGGCACATACAGGCGCGAGCCGCGCCCGGCTCACTGCGCATCCTGGGAGGCGACTTCAACGCCGAGCCGGACTCGAATGTCTACCGCTACTTCGTGGAGGAGGATGGCTGGATCGACGCGTTCCCGGCGGCGGACAACACCGAGTGCGACCCCTCAACGGGCACCGGCTGTACTTCCGGACGCGAAAGCGAGGACTTGAGCGACATGGAATCGCCTGCCAACGGCGTGGACAGGCGTATCGACTTCCTTTTACTGCAACTGCCCGGAACAGACAGCCTGTCGTCCTGCCAATACGCGCTGGACTCAATGCGGGACGACGACAACGATGGCTTTGCAACGCGCATCTTCGCCGACGACCCCAACCCCTTCGACGATAACTGCGGCCCGCTGCCCGATGCAATCTGCTGGCCCTCTGATCACGAGGGCATGCAGGCGGATATCAATTGCAGGTAGTACCCCGGGACCACGGCAATATTGCTCCCGGGGTATTCATTCGGGCTTACCCTAGAGTGTAAGCCGCAATCCCAGGGTGAACATCCTTCCCACCGAGAAGCTGTGACCGGAATCTATGCCGTCGAAGCTGTTCACATAGGACGGGTTTTCGTCGGTGATGTTGTCGATATTCAGCGAGACCTGCGCACTTTCCAGCACGTCTCCCACGGGAATGTCGTAGCTCAGGAAGAGGTTGGTGACGGTGAAGGAGTCAATCCCGCCTGCCCCGTCATCATAGCCGTCCTTGTAGTAGGTGGTCAGCATCGCGGAATATCGGTCGTAATAGGCGCCGAGGTTTGCCGACACGTTGATCCGGTTGTATGTACCCTCATCCAGTTCATCAATGGTCGCCCCACCGGGTACTGGCTGGACGTCGCGTTTGAGGACGTAATTTCCGGCGACGCCCGAAAGCAGCGTGACCCCCCGTAGATCCCAGGCCTTCGTGACTTCGTAGTCAATGCCCGAGGTCTCGATGCTGCCGAGATTAATCCGGCGTGCGCTGGTGATTAGGTACGGCGCATTCCCGGAAGCATAAAGGTCCTCGAGCGATGTGAAGCCATCGTAACGCAGGCCTTCCAGCCATTGCTGGGCCTCTTCCAGCGTGGGATTAATGACATAGGCCTCCTCGAGAGAGGGCACGTCAAAAAAATAGGGCTCGAAGAAAGGCGTCACCACGATCGCACTTTCGTAATCCACGTTGTAATAGGTTGCGCTGGCTTTGAAGGCGGGTATGTAGTCGGGCTGCCAGTCGAAACCCAGTGACCACGTATCGGCTTCCTCCGGGTCGAGATTGTCGCTACCCCCGGCGATCAGGATCGTTGGCCTGAGGATATCCAGTGGACCGGAGCCATCAGCCCGGAAGGGGCTGATCGGCAGGAACTGGGCACGGGCATCGACGGAGTTGCGGTTGTCCGCAAGGCTCGGCGCCTGGAAGGACTCCCCCCAGTTGCCACGAATATTCAATTCATCGACGGGCAGCCAGTTGAAACCCACCTTGGGATTGGTCGTACTGCCGATGTCGCTGTAGTCGTCATAGCGACCGCTGACGGAGAAGTCGAAACTGCCCACCGGCGAGGATGCGCCGAGTACGGGCAGGAATAGCTCGCCAAACACGGACTGGATATCCCTGCTGTTATTGGTCGTCACAGTATCGGGATTGCTGATACTCGTGGCGTTGCCCTGCGTGACCTTGTGCTCCTGGTCCATGTACTCAAGGCCGACGGCAAGTCGTATTTCACCCGCGGCAGTGTCATAAAGAGTTCCGTCCAGGATACCGCGGACCTGCAGGATGTCCTGGTCGCCTTCTCCAATTGCGCTGGCATAATCTGTTACACGGGCCAATACGGCAGGATTGGTCGCACCGACATTGTAGGGATTGATAGCGGCGTCCGTCGTGGTCGCGACCAGCGCCTCCGCCTCGTATTGGCGGTCGATGCCACGGGTGAGTGCGGAGTTATCCGAAGCGCCGTAGTTCACAGTGAGCACGCCCTGCCAGTCGTTCCAGAGCGCCATGGTCAGTTCGGGTATCACGTTGTAGGATTCGTAGTCGCCCTCGTTCTGCGCCGCGCCTCCCACCGCCTGGTCATAGCTGAACATCACATCATGTGCGTCCTCGCCGGCCACCGGCGTGAAAAAGGGGTTTTCGCTGGTAACCCTGCCGCTGCCGGACACTCCGGTGGAGGTGCCGGCGGTTTCGCCGCGAAAGTCCACGTCCCGCTTCGAGAAATAGCCCACGAAATCAAAGCTGATGGTTTGCGTGATTTCCTGGTTAAGGCTCGCGAACAGGGTACGACGCTCCTGCTCCGGCAGGGTCGAGGTGATATCGGTGGTGTCACAGAGGTTCTGGCCGGGCATGAGCGTCGCCATGTCATAGCTCAAACGTTCGGGGATAGGGTTACCGGGGTCACCGGGCGTCTCAATGACAATGTTCCCGGGTGTGCAGGTCTGTACGCGAAAGTCATCACCGCCGCGTGCCGTGTGATTACCGCTGATCCAGCCGCGATCCCCGCCGAGCAGGATATCGTTCTCTGTCCAGTAGGCGGATAGGTAGCCGTTACCGCCCTTCCAGCTCGTGCCCGCCGTCAGGCTGGCCTCCTTGTTGTCATAGTCATCCGCCCTGCCGTATTTGCCGGCCAACTCCACGCCCTCGAACTGCCGGCGCGTCACGAAGTTGATGACACCGCCCACGGCATCGGACCCGTACAGCGCCGACGCACCATCGGGAATGACGTCGACGCGCTCGAGCACCGCGGGAGGGATTACCGACGGGTCCGGCGACACCTGCTGGAATCCCGCACCCGGCAGTCGCATGCTGTTCAGCAGGATAAGGGTCGTGGATGCACCGGAGGCGCCGAGTTCGCGAATGTTCGGCCGGTTGATCGGCAGGCCGAGGTTGGTCGAGGGAACGGGCACGGTGCCGAAATAGTTCGTCACCTGGGGAACCCGCGCCAGCAGGTCGTTGGTAGAGGTTACACCGGTAATCTCAATTGCCTCCCGGTCCATTTCCACCACGTTGGTGCCGGTGGGTGCAATGCCGCGAATCAGGGTACCCGTTGACGCGGTAACTAAGACCTCCTCCAGCACCCGTTGCTCCTCCGTAGCTTCCTCCTGTGGCTGTTCCGACTGGGCCAGGCCTTCCAGCGAAAGCGCCGACATGAAACAGAAAGGGGCCAGGCGAGCGATAGGGATCAAGGCATAACGTGTTGTGCAAGACATTATTATCGGTCTCCTTTCTCTGCGGTGTCGAGCAGGGAAACTGTAACCGGCCCGCCAAGGCCGACTTCTCCCACCTGATTACGAAACTGCTCAAACTCTTCATCCATCAACCCCCGCGAATTCACGAGGGAGTTCCTCAGGGGGGGCTCAATTCGCAGGTGCAGCCGGTTTTCCCCAGGCCTGACCGAACCCGTCACGTCGAAGAGGAAGGGGTCGAAGGATCTCGGGGAATACCGGACCCCGTTGACCTCGAGCCGCGCTATCCCGGACACCGAGCCCAGATGCAGCAACACTCGGCGGGACGCGTCGCCTGCCGCCATCTCAAAGCGGTGTGTGTATACAAGCTCTACTGCTTCTCCGCCTTCGTAGGGCAATTCCTTCGCCAGCTCGAACGGGGGCTGGATGACTTGCTCCATTTTGCCGGCGCTCACCTTCCAGTCGCCCGACAGTTCGAATGTGCTCACGGCATCTTCGCGTAACACGGACAAGGGGCGGCTGTACCCGTCGAGCGGCTGGCCCGGGAACAGCAGGAAGCGCGACTCGAGCGGGCCCAGTGACAATGCGTACCCACCGCCGGGCGAAGGCACAGCTGGCCAGAGAGCACCCGAGTCGGCGTCAAACCAGTACGCGTCGGCGGATGCGCCGTCGGCTGAGGGCGTCAACACACCCTCGGCCCTGCCGATGGAGCGATTGACCAGAAAGTGCGCCAGTGCGCCGCCCCGTCCTTGTCGGGACACCCGCCTGATTGACGTGTCGCCGTCCAGCGCCAAACGGGGAGTCAACTTTTCGACAAGTTGCGAGGCATCGGCGACGCGGCGGCCCTCTGCCAATGCCCTGACGCCGCCGGCTACCCGCGCATCACCCCCGATGTAATCGTGAAAGCCTGGCTGCCTCACGGGCAATGCACCGAGAAAGAACAACGCCATAGGCGAATCAGCCAGAACCGCCAGCGCGTCCACCGTCTTCGGTGGCATCGCCTCGACGTCGGCAACCAGTAAGGCCTTGAATTCCCCGGCATCGACCCTGCCTGTCTGTAACGCGTGGCCGTTCACCCAGTTCCAGGTGAGTCCGCGCGCATCCAGCGTACGCAGCGTCGGGATCAGGCGCTCGAGCCACTCCAGCCTGGGATCTTTCTCTGGCGGAAGGAACTCGTCGAAGGGGATCGCGCCCACACCCTCGCCCTGCACCGGTGGGTCGCCGGGCAGCAAACCGGCAAACAGCAGGGCATCACCCGCGACTTCGGAATCCTCTATGTCCTTGGGAAAGCCGAGGAACGGGTAATACACCAGCACATCCACACTGGGTTTGCCCGCCTGCAGGATATTCTGGGCGCGGGCCATATAGCCGTTGAGCTCGGGCAGTACATCCCAGGTCGGCGTGGCGGGACCGTAGTTATCCGAAAATCCGCTGGGATTTTCGGGACCCTGGAAGGGATACCAGCCCAACCATCCGAAGGTATCGAGGTAGGGCTCCTCGTCGCTAACATAGGAAACGCCGTGGTAGATCACCTGGTTCACGCCGGACAGGAACAGCAGGTCGGCTCCCGCCTTGATATGACGGGTCGTCACCGCGTAAGCCCGCTTCAGCCACACGAAAGACTCGGCACTGACCAGGGGGCGCCCGTACAGGAGTCCTGCCGCGCTCGCCAGCTTCATGACGTATTCAGAGCTGTTTCCCCAAAGGTGCTCGGTCTCGGGAATGTGGTTGGCGCCCATGGCGCGAATGGTGTCCATTTCGAAGCCGTAGGTCTGGCCGCGGGACAACAGACCGCGATCCTGCGCCCAGGCGGCTGAGGCCTCGGCAAAGCGTTCGATGACGAGGTCCGACAGGGTCAGCTGGTAGTCATGGCGAATCCTGTCGTCGTGCTCGCCGAAACTGAAGGCGGGCGCCGAACGGGTACGCCCCACATCCCGGATGAAGAAGTTATCATAGGCATCAACGAAGATTGCGGGGAGATGAGGCGTCAGGTCGTAACCACGGCGGGCGGCGAAGGCATTCAGTACGTCCCGCGCTGCAAGCCGGTCGAGCTTGAATTCCAGACTGTCATTGAAGAACCCTGAAAAGGCGTCGCCGTAATGCTTGTCGAGTCCCGTTCGGCGGCCGTAGGCGAAGTCGTAGTGCGCTCGCACACGCTCCGCGTCCAGGTGGTCGATGACATAACCGGGGTCCTCCGCCGCCACCAGCGTCGGCGCCTCGCCCGACGGCATCAGGTAGCTGGCAACGACGACCCACTTTCCCTCGGGCGCCTGCCAATGCAGCTCACCGTCGACCACCCGATCCGTCAATTGCTGCACCGACAACGGATCCAGCTCGAGGGTATCCGTCGCATCCAGGGGGCTCGCACGCCTCTGGCCACCGGTAATCCGCGCCGCCTGCACACCGACGAGCTGTCGCTGGTCGACGGCGAAGCTGCTCAGCTCCATCCCGATAAAATACTCCGCGAGCGCCATCAGGTAGTCGTTCACGCCGGGGGTCGGGACCGGAAGGTCGATTCGTAACTCCTTGCCGCCATCCACCACGGTTTCGCCAAAACGCAGCGTCCACAGGCCATCCTCCAACCCCACCTGCGGACCGCCTGCGGGCCATCCGCTGAGGTGGTTGAGGTAAACGGCAACACCCAGCCGCGCCGCACAATCCATGAACCGGTCCATCGTCGCAAACCATTGCTCCGAACCGAAGCTGTTGATGCGTGCCTGCGTGGCCTCATCCTTGATCGCCCGCAATCCGGCGTTGAACGCCTGGACTTCCACCCCGCCGAAGCCGTGCTCACGGAGCTCGGCCAGCTGATCGCAGGCGGACTCCGCAGTGACATCGCCGCCGGGCCACCACCAGCGGGTCCAGGGACGCGCTATGGGGGATGGATGCGCGAGAGACTGAAAGTCGAGCGCACTCGCATCGGGGTTTTCCGGGGTGCGCCGAACACGTGCCGGCGAGGGCTCCGCATATGCCAGGATGCCGGTGGCAGCGGCAGCCTTCTCAGGGGTATCGAGGTTCGAGGTAACATCGGCGACAAACCAGCCGACGGCGGCCACCAACAGGAGAGCGAGAGCGACCAATGCCGCAAGCAGGACCTTCAGCCATTTTTTCATTATCGTATTTTCATTATCCAGTTGGATAATCGACTGGTTTGCATCATACTGGGCCACCAGCAATTAAGCAATCCGCGGGGAAGGCTCTGGGATGCACTGCCGACACAACCGGTTCCGCAAGACAGGCGGGCACGTCTTCAAGTTCATAGTCGTTGGATTGCTGGCGTTCGTGATGGGCAGCGGCGCGGCCATGGCCGGGCCGAAACCGATACAACTCTGGCCCGACGGCGCGCCGGGCAGCGAGGACTGGACGCAGGTTGAAACAGAGACTCGGGACTTCCTGCCGCACCGGGTGATCCGCAACGTGGTCGAGCCGACCCTGCTCCCCTACCTCGCGGAACCCGAAACCAACACGGGCGTTGCGGTGGTCGTCGCGCCCGGCGGCGGCTTCAAGTTCCTCTCCATTGATCCCGAAGGCACCCAGGTCGCGGAGTGGCTGCGCGAACGGGGCATTAACGCATTCGTATTGAAATACCGACTCGATGAAACCGCTGCCAACCCCACGCTATTTAAAATCCAGGTCGCATGGATGTTCCTGCTTGCCTCCCTCAACAGCCGCGGAGACTTCCCCACCGAACCCATGACTCCCGTCTCGCTGCTGGCGATCGATGATGCGCTGGCGGCGCTGGAGTATGTCAGGCAACACGCCGACAAGTGGCAGCTCGACGCGAGCACCATCGGCATCGTGGGCTTTTCCGCGGGGGGAACCGTGTCCACCGGCGCCGGGATGAGAGGCAGGAACTCCAGCCGACCTGATTTCGTAGGCTCTATCTACGGGGTCCCCGATGTCGCGGGTGTACCCCCGGATGCGCCGCCGCTGTACGC
>CAJIAY010000401.1_pt1 | contig 17387 bp, 13 predicted proteins | sample 9199221 | NCBI WGS metagenome assembly CAJIAY01 (sample SAMEA7708283, study PRJEB35096) | sediment metagenome | biome: marine neritic benthic zone biome [ENVO:01000025]; feature: sediment [ENVO:00002007]; material: shallow marine sediment [ENVO:03000034] sea grass bed [ENVO_01000059] ...
GCTGTCGTCGGTGCACACGGCGAAGGACTGCGGCGCGACCAGTTCGCCGAAGCGGCTGTCCTCCGCCCCGGCCAGGCTCTCGTCGTAGTACAGCGGGTTGGAGTTCTGCATCCCCTGCGCCCAGCGCCGGATGTCGTTCGGGGCGACCGGGTCTTTCATCTGGCCGCCGCCCAGGGGGACGCCCACCCAGGTGTCCACCGGGCTGGTATCCATCTCGACGATCTCTTCGTTCAGTCCTGCTTTTTCTGCTTTAGCCATTGATGCTCTCCGGTTCCGGGATTGTCCGTCCCTTGCTGTGTTCAGTGTAGTTCGCGCCGCAGTTCGTAATCGCCCGCGTCGTCGACGTAGGCGTTCCAGCCCGGGTAGACGACGACGGTTGCGAAGGCCTCCTCGATGATCGCCGGGCCCGGTACGAAGTGGCCCGGGCCGAGGTCGGGCCCGTGGTAGATATCCGTGGCGTGGAAGCCCTGGCCGAGATTGGCGCGCCGCTGCTTCACCGGTGTCGCGGTGACCTGCGCGGTCGTGAACCCGCTCGAGAAGGCGGGCCGGGGGATGTCCGTGGAGGCGTGCAGCCGGACACCGGTAATCTCCGGCGCCTCGCCGTCCCGCGCGTGGCCGTACTCCGCCTCGTGCAACTGGTGGAAGCGCTCCACCATCTGTGCCGGCAGGTCCGCGGTCACGAAGGTGAGGTCGCCGCTGCCCTGTACTTCCGCGGCATCGACAGTGAGCGACCAGTTCTGCCCGGGATAGCGCAGGTTGAGCTGGTAGCGACAGTGGATATCCCCGCGTTCGAAACCCGCTTGCAGCAGGTGCCGCCCGGCGTGCTCCGCCAGTTCCTGCCACAGCTGTTTCAGGCGATCCACGTCGGCCCCGGTGCCCGGCACGATGTAGGAGCGCTCCTCGTCGATGGAGGGCTGCGCCGCCAGCGCGCCGGTCGCCGAGAACCCGGGCGAGGTGCGCGGCACCAGCACCCGGTCGATACCCAGTTCCTGCGCCTGTATGGCGGCGAATACGGGGCCGTTGCCGCCGTAGGCGAGCATCGTGAGGTCCTTCGGGTTGCTGCCCTTTTCCGCGGTGAGGCGGCGCACCGCCTGTGTCATGTTCGCGTTGACCACGCGCCAGCAGTCGAAGGCGGCTTCCTCGACGCTGCAGTCCATCGGTCCCGCCACGTAGTCCTGCAGTGCCTCGTCGACACCCTCCCGGCAAAGCCGGAAGCTGCCGCCGGCGAAGTCCGCGTCTTCCGACAACAGGCCGAGCACGAGGATGGCGTCGGTGACCGTCGGCCGCGTGCCTCCGCGGCCGTAGCAGACCGGGCCCGGGTCCGCGCCCGCGCTCTCCGGACCGACGTGCAGGGTGCCGTGCTCGGCGTTGCAGACCGAGCCGCCGCCGGCGCCGAGTGTCTCCACCTGTACCATGGGCACCGCGACCAGGTAGCGGTGGTGCCAGTTCCAGCCCGATTGCGCCGGCGCCTGGCCGCCGAGTATGACCGAGACATCGTAGCTGGTGCCGCCCATGTCGACGCAGAGCAGTTCGCTCGCGTCCTTCGCGCCGCCGAAGGCGGCGCTGCCGATCACGCCGCCGGCGGGTCCGGAGGCGAGTACGCGTATCGGGCTGCCCCCGAGGTAGTCCCGGGTCATGACGCCGCCGTTGGACTGCATCAGCAGGAGCTGGCGCCCGTAGCCCGCCTCCTTCAGGCGGTCGCCGAGACGGTCGATATACTGGCTCACGCGCGGGCCGACATAGCCGTTGATCGCGGTCGTGCTGATGCGTTCGAACTCCGGCGACTTCGGCAGCACCTGGTGCGAGAGCGACAGGTAGGCGTCGGGCATTTCCTGGGCCACCAGCTCCGCCAGCCGCAGCTCGTGGACCGGGTTGGTGAAGGAGAAGAGGGTGCAGATCGCGACGGACTCCACGCCCTGCTTCGCGAGGCGGCGAATCGCGCGCCGCGCCGCGTCCTCGTCGAGCGGCGTGTGCACCGAGCCGTCGAACAGGATGCGCTCGGGAACCCCGAGGCGCCGCCGACGCGGGACGATGGGTTTGGGCGGCGTGAGGCGCACGTCCCAGATGTCTTCCTTGTAACCGCGCCGTAATTCCAGTTCGTCGCGGAAGCCCTCGGTCGTGAGCAGTCCGGTAGTCGCGCCGTTCATCTCGATCAGGGTGTTGTCGGCCACCGTGGTGCCGTGAACGATGGCGTCGACCTTGCCGAGCAACTCCGCGAGGCTCACGCCCTCGATGTCCGCCAGCCTTTCCAGGCCCTGTATGACGCCGAGGGAACGGTCCTCCGGCGTGCTCAGGTTCTTGTGCAGTACCAGGTCATCGCCTTTCATCAGGGCGAAGTCGGTGAAGGTGCCGCCGATATCGATACCGATGCGGTAACCCATCAGGCGTTCACCTGTGCCTCGGCCAGGCGCTGCTGCCGCAGCGCCGCTGTCTTTTCCGCGTCAATCTCGATGTCACAGTCCTCGACCGAGCCGGTCAGTACGACGCCGTAGCGGTCGCGCGCGGCCTCGATGCTGACATACTCGTCCAGCACATCTTCTTTCACCGCCTCCGGTTCCCGCAGCAGCGGGTTTTCGAAGCCGGCGCCGCCGCCGTACTGGTAGCTCGTGATCGCGCCCGCGGGCAGCTGCGCGTTCAGCGCGTTCTCAACTTCGAACTCCTCGTCGGTGCCGACGAGGAAGCGGTTGCTGTAGGGCGCCGCGTCGTCGCCGCCGTTCAACCCGCGCAGGGGGTGCTTGCGCGACACCATCCAGGTCATCGCCGACGCCGGCTCCAGCACCTGCTTGACGTTGCGCGTACCCGGCTGTCCGCGCCAGCGGCCGGCGCCGCCGGTATCCGTGGTCATATCGCGGCTGAGGTTGAGTACCGGGAAGCGGCTCTCGGCGTCCTCGGCGGTGGCGAGGATCAGGTTGCCGAGGCCCGAGCACATGGCGCCCCAGCCGTCGATGCCCTGCGTGGCGGAGGCGTCGGAGGCGCGCACGTCCACGCCCTGGTCCATCCACATCTCCCCGTTTTCGCTGAAGCCGATGACCGCGTTGGGCATGCCGAGCTTGTAGACCTGGGGCGCGGAGCGCTGCGGCAGTATCGGCGACAGCGCAATACAGATCGCCTCGCCTACTTCCACCGCCGGGTGGAACGCGCCCAGCGCGGCGGGCTTGTTGTCAGGCGGCTGCAGGATAGAGCCCTCGGGTATCACCATGTCGACGGCGTAGAACAGTCCCTCGTTCTTGACGATGTCCGGGTCCACCATGGACGCCAGTTGCGCGATGGCGTATCCGCGGGTGTTGGAGAACGTGTTCCAGACGTTGACCAGCTCGGGCCGCGCGTCGCTGCCCGTCATGTCGACGGTGAGCTGGTCGCCCTCGATGATGCAGTTGACCTTTACATGCACGTCGGGATTGCCGACGGTGTCCTGGTCGATCCAGACCTCCGCCGGGTACTCGCCGTCGGGCCATTCTGCGACGCACTCGCGTACGCGCCGTGCGGTCTGCTCGATGTTGAAGTTCACCGCCGCCTTGATGGTCTCCACGCCGTAGGTGTCCATCAGTGATTGCAGCGACGCCGCGCCCGCCTGCACCGCGCTGATCATGGCGGCGATGTCACCGGCGAAGGAGGGGAAGCGGTTGTTGCGGATCAGCATGTCGATGGCGTCGCGCCTGGGCTTGCCCCGGTGCACCAGCTTCAATACCGGAATACCCATGCCCTCGCAGAAGATGTCCGTGCTGTCGACGGAAAAACCACCGGGGTCCTTGCCGCCGGTGTCGCCCTGGTGCGCCTGCAGCGCCTGTATCAGCACGAGCTCTCCCCTCGCGTCGTACACGGGCGCGTAAACGGTGTAGTCGGGCAGGTGGCCGCCGCCGAAATCGGGGTCGTTGCCCACGAAGACATCGCCGGGTCCCCAGTCGTCCACCTCCTGGTGTTCCAGTCCCCAGCGCACGGCAAGCGGAGAGATGAACAGCAGTTGCGGAATACCGACGGAGATGCCGGCGAGGCGGCCATGGGCGTCGATGATGCTGGCGTTGCGCTCGTTGGACTGGTTGATGATCGCGGAGGAGGCGGCGCGCCCGAGGTGCGTGGCCACCTCGAAGCAGGTGGTCTCAAAGGCGCCGTGGATGATGCTGGCGGTAACCGGGTCGACCGTGGCGCCGGTGTCCATGGCCGGCCGCCTGGCGACGAGGCGGCGATTCACTGCGTATGACACGACTATTCACCTCGCGATGGCACTGCGGTTTATTCAGGGGCGCCGCGGCATTGTTCTGTCCGACGCGGCGTTTTTATGACAGTCACCTTGCAAAGATTGTATTACACCCGGGACGTCTCTAACAGCGCCGGCGCCAAGTATTTCCGCGGCTGCCCTAGCGGCCCAGCCTGACCGTGGTGTGGCCGACCATGCCCCCTGCGAACAGGGTCTCCAGCGCATCGGGCACCTGCCGCAGGGTAATCGAGGTGTTGAGCCGGGCCACGGAATCCAGCCCCGCGCAGCGCGCCAGCTGCTTCCAGGCGGCCAGTTTCTCCTCGAGGGGGATTGCCACCGAATCCACCCCGAGCAGGTTGACCCCGCGCAGGATGAAGGGCAGCACGTTACCCTCGAAGGCCGGAGCCTGCACCAGCCCGCAGCAGGCGACACTGCCGCCGGCCTTGAGCGACTTGATGACATTGGCCAGCGTGTCGCCGCCGACCACGTCCACCGCGCCGGCGAAGCGCTCTTGCAACATGGGGCGCGGGTTGGCTTCCGAGAATTCCGCACGATTTATGACCTCGCTGGCACCGATAGAGCGCAGCATGTCCGCCTGGTCCGACTTGCCGGAACTGGCGACCACGTCGTAGCCGCCGTGCGCCAGCAGGGCGACCGCGATACTCCCGACCCCGCCGGTAGCTCCGGTGACCAGAACCTGGCCCTTGTCGGGCGTCACACCCATCTGCTTCAGTTTGTTGATGCACAGTTGTGCGGTGAGTCCCGCGGTGCCGAACAGCATGCTGCGTTTCGGGTTGAGTCCGCGCGGGCAGCGCAGGGCCCAGGCGGCGGGTATGCGGATGTACTGGCCGAGACCGCCCGCCGTGTTCATGCCGAGGTCATAACCGGTGACCAGTACCTTGTCGCCCGACTGGAAATCGGGACTGCCGCTTTCCTCGACCACGCCCGACGCATCGATGCCCGGCTGGTGTGGAAACTCCCGGGTCACGCCCTTGTTGCCATGGGCGGACATGGCGTCCTTGAAGTTCAGTGATGAATACTGGACGCGAACCAGTAGCTCGTTGTCGGGAAGGTCCTCGGTCTCGCGCTTCTCTATCTTGCGCTGGAAGCTGCCGTCCTCCGCCTGTCGAACGTAGAGTGCTTTGTATGTGGCCATGGGTTTTCTCCCTCGTTGTTGCCCTGCGCGCGGCTGCCTCGTGCCGCTGCGCCTGTTGAGCGATGCTTACTGTCCGGTTGTTCGCACCCAGCGGGGCAGCGTGACCTCGTCATTGATCTTCTCGAATACCACCTGCACTGGCGTTCCGATCTCGATGTCGTCGTAGGCGATCGCGTTGATCGCCGCGCCCGCCTCAGGCACCAGGTTGCCGACGAGGCGAATGGCAGGATCTTCCTCCAGTTCGACGACGATGGCGTTGTAGGGCGCCAGCTCGGTGAAATCGAGCATGAGCGGCGGGTGTGGCTCGATGACGGACCAGATCCTGCCGCGACCCGATACCTCGGCCCACTCCGCCTTGTCCCGCGGTGACCAGGGGTTGACCGGTCGCGGCGGGAAAATCAGCCGTCCGCTCGCCGGGCAGCGCTGCACGCGCAGGACGCCCTCGCGGCAACCGCGCCAGAACGGTTCGTTGATGTCGTCGATATAGGGTAGCAGCGTTGTCTCACTCATGCTCTCGCTCCTCAGCGCCGCAGGATCAGGGCGCCGGTCGGCACACCCTCGCCGCCGGTGACCAGGCAGGTGGATGCATCCGGCACCTGGTTCAGCGCGCTGCCGCGCAACTGCCTGACGCCCTCGGTGAGCAGGTTGAAGCCGTGCACGTAGGCCTCCGACAGGCCGCCGCCGGAGGTGTTCACCGGCAGCGCGCCGCCGGGCTCGAGGTTGCCGTTCTCGGTGAACGCGCCGCCCTCGCCGCGCGCGCAAAAACCATAGCCCTCCAGTGACAGCGGGATCAGCGGCGTAAACGCGTCGTACAGTTGCGCGACGTCGATGTCGGCCGCCTGGATGTCCGACTGGCTGTACAACTGCCGCGCCGTTACCCAGGCGGGGCCGCGCAGCGGATCGTCGCAGAAGAAGTTCTGCATGGTCTGGTGCTGCGCGTGGAAGCCCTGGCCCCAGGCATGGATGTACACGGGGGAGTGGTTGCAGTCTCGTGCGCGCTCGGCGCTGACGATGACGGCGGCCAGGGCGCCGTCGGTCTCCAGGCAGTTGTCGAACAGGCACAGGGGTTTCGAGATCCAGCGCGCGGCCATGTAGTCCTCCCGGCTCATGGTCTTCTCGTACATCATGGCGTCCGGGTTGTTGTTCGCGTACTTGCGCTGTGCCAGCGCGACGTTCGCAAGGTGGTCCCGCGTGGCGCCGTACTCGTGCATGTAGCGGCGCGTCAGCAGGCCGATTTCATCCACCGGGCGGATGACGCCGAAAGGCCGGGTGTAATTGGCGGCGACGCTTTCCAGCAGGGCGGAGCCCGACTTCGACCAGGGGCGGCGCACCGCCCCGGAGGCGCGCTTGCGGGAGCGCCATGCCACGCCGACGCGGCACTGGCCGGTCGCGATCGCCATCGCGAGGTGGCCGATGACACCGGGGCCCGCGCCGCCGCCGTAACCGACCTGGCTGAAATAACAGATGTCGCCGAGGCCAAGGTTGCGGGCCAGCTCGACCTCGTTGTTCGCCTCCTGCGTGTAGGAGGCCAGGCCGTCCACCTCGGACAGCGCGATGCCCGCGTCGTCCAGCGCGTTGAGTATCGCGGTGCAGGCCAGTTCGAGTTCCGATTCCGGGAGCTTCTTGCCGAAGGGCGTCTGGCCGATGCCGGCAATCGCGGTCTTGTCCTTGATCATTGTGCCTCGATATCCGCCAGGTAGGTCACCAGCCGACGCTTGTCGACCTTGCCGCTGTCGGTAAAGGGAATCTCGTCCTTGTTGCAGTAAAACACCTTGCCGGGCACCTTGTAGGCGGACAGTTGTTCCTTCAACCGGGCGCGCAGCGTGTCGGCGTCCAGGGCCTGTCCCTCCTCGAGAATGACCGCGGCGGCGACCTCCTGTCCGCGATCCGGGTGCGGCAGGCCCACCACGTGGGAACCCTGTACCTCGGTCATCTCGTCGATGACGATTTCGACCTCCCGCGGCGCGACGTTGGCTCCCCCCGTCTTGATGAGGTCGCCCAGGCGGGCCTTGAAGAACAGGAAGCCGTCCTCGTCCAGGTAGCCGCCGTCGCCGCTGTGGTAGTAACCGTCGGCGTCGAAACAGTCCTCCCGCTCGACCTTGTACAGGCCCTGCATGACATTGTAGCCGCGGATGCACACCTCGCCATCGGCGCCGGCCGGCAGGGATTCTCCCTTGTCGGGATCGACGACCTTGTGTTCGACACCCTCCGGCGCGCGGCCGAAGGAACCGCGCATGTGTTCCGGCAAATCGACATCCATGTGATCGATCGAGTGCGGGCCGCAGGTCTCGGTCATGCCCAGGGCGTTGGAGCGCAGCTCGGGGTCCGCGGGTCGCGCGTTGTCCGGCAGCAGTGCGTAGATGTTGCCGCCGCGTATCGCCGACAGGTCGCGCTCTGCGCAGGTTGGGTGACTGACCAGCGCCGTGCCGTAGTGGGGCCATCCCGTGACCAGCGTGGCGCGCTCGCGCTCCAGCAGTTTCAGGGTCTCCTCCGGGTTGAACACCTCTTCGCAGATCAGCGTGCATCCCATGTGCATGGCGCAGTGCAGTGTGAACACGAGTCCGCCCACCCAGAAGAACGGCATGGGTGAGAAGATGCGGTCGTCGCTCTCGATGTCGCGCCAGTGATTCAGGTTGCAGGAGTGGCGGATCACGCTGCCCTGCGTGTGGATGGCGCCCTTGGGATCGGCGGTGCTACCGGAGCTGTAGACGATGGTGAGGACATCCGCCGGGAAGACGCAAGCCTCGGCCGCGGTGAGCAGTTCCTCGTCGACCCTCCCGGCCGCGTCGTAGAGCGCATCGGGGCTGCAGCTCCAGGCGCGATCGGATGTGCCCCACACGTAGACCTGGCGCAGGAACGGGTAAGCGGGCAGGAACAGCGGGTCGGCCGCGCCTGCCGGCCGCTCGCGCTCGACCAGTTGCGGGATGCAGGTCTCCAGCCGCTCGAGGTAATCGTTGTTGAGCAGTCTGTCGGCGGTGAGCAGGACCTCGACGTCGGCGTGTTGCAGGACGAAACCGAGTTCGCGCGGCTTGTAGAAGGTGTTGATCGGGATAACGATCGCGCCGATTCTCGCGGCGGCGAGCCACGCCACCACGAAGTCCGGGTTGTTGGGCATGAGCAGGCCGACACGTGTGCCCTTGCCGATACCGCCGGCCAGCATGCCGCGGGCCAGCCGTGCGGACCGCGTCGCCGCCTCGCCGTAGGTCAGCCGCTGCCCCTCGTAGACAATCAATTCCTTCTGCGCGAACTGCGCCTGCAGGTGCCGCAGGAAAGCCGGCGTGGTGGGATCGAAATCCGGGAAGGGCATGCCTGTTCGTCTCTCGGCCAGGGGCGGATTAATTTACCAGACACATGGCATATATAACAGCAGGCCCGCGGGCGCCCCAATATCGCCTGTCGTAAATAAAGACAATTGTCTTATAATAAACCTTTGCCGCCCGACGGAAGAGAGCAGGCCCGCAGATGCCCAAGATAGTGGATCACGATGAGAGAAGGGAGCGCATTGTCGAGATCGTGGCGGAGATGCTCGCCACCGTGGGCGCGGAGAAAACCACGATCCGCGAAATCGCGCGCCAGTCGGGCTACTCGCGCGGCTTCATCGAGCACTACTTCCACAACAAGGAAGAGTTGATCTCCAAGACGATCCGCTGGATCAACGAGCGCTCGCTGGAGCGGGCGGACGCGGCGCTGGACGGCAAGACGGGTCTCAAGGCGCTGCGCACGTTCAGTGAACTGTCGCTGCCCCTGACGCCCGAGGTGCGCAACGAGTGGAAAATCCGGATGCAGTTCTGGGGTATGGCCGCGGTGTCCGACGAGCACCGCCGCGAGCAGTCCAAGCGCATCCACGTGTCCGAGAAAATTATCCTCAAGTACCTCGAGCAGGCCCAGGCCAATGGCGAGATCGAGGCGGGTATCGATTTGCTGCCGCTGGCCCACAGTCTCCTGCACCGGCTCTACGGCCTCGGGTGCAACGCCATACTGCGTCCCACCTACTTTACGCGGCAGCGCCAGCTGCAGGCGCTGGACCACATCATGACAGAGTTCGTCAAAGCGCGTTGACCTGTCGGTGAGGTCCTCGATGGCAACTGATACGCCCGTCACAGCAGCGCAACACCCGGACATCCCCTACGGTTCGGTGATGACTGTCCTTGCGGCCCAGGATGCCGACCGGGTGGCGCTGGTGTGCGACGGTCCCGACGGCAGCATCGCGTTGACCCGCGGCGAGCTGGAGTCCCGCGCCAATCGCCTCGCACGAGCCTATGCCGAGCGCGGCCTGTCCCACGGGGATGTCGCGACCATTGCGCTGCCCAACGGCGCGGACCTCGTGGTCGCGTGCCTCGCCATCTGGAAACTCGGCGCGATCCCCAACCCCGTGTCCCACCGCCTGCCGCCGGCGGAGCGCGCGTCCATCGTCGAGCGGGCCGACCCGGTGCTGGTGATCGGCGTGGACGAGGGGGCGGGTCACCGCTGTGTGCCGGCCGACCTCGACGTCGATGACTACTCCGCCGATCCGCTGCCGGAGCAGACCTCGCCCAACGAGCGCGCGCTGGCCTCCGGCGGCAGTACCGGGGTGCCGAAGCTGATCGTGGCGGCCAACCCGGCCGTCTATAACGCAGGGCGCGCCTCCGCACTGTTCAAGGGCCGGCAGGCGGTGCTGATCCCGGGCCCGATGTACCACGGCGCGCCTTTCAGTGCGACCTTCGGCGGACTGTTCAGCGGCTGCAAGGTCGTGCTGATGCGCCGCTTCGACGCCGTGCGTTTTCTTGCGCTGGTCGAACGGCATCGGGTCGACCGCGTGACCGTGGTGCCGACCATGATGCTGCGTATCTGGCGCCTGCCGACGGCGCAGCGTGCAAGTTTCGACGTGTCCTCGCTGGAATTCGTCATGACCGGCAGCGCGCCCTGTCCCGCCTGGCTGATGCGCGCCTGGATCGAGTGGCTCGGTCCCGAGGTGATGCACGAGGCCTTCGGACCCAGCGAACGCACCGGGGGTACTTTTATCACCGGCACCGAGTGGCTCGCCCACCCCGGTTCCGTCGGCAGGGCGTCCCCCGGCTGCCGGCTCAAGGTGCTGGACGACGCGGGCAACGAACTGCCGCCCGGGGAGATGGGCGAAATCTACCTGCTGCCGACGGGCGGCCCCGGTTCCACCTACCGCTATGTGGGAGCCGAGGCCCGTCAGACCGAGGAGGGCTGGGAGTCGGTCGGCGACATGGGATACCTCGACGAGGAGGGCTACCTGTACCTGGGTGACCGCCGCTGCGACATGGTGCTGTGCGGCGGCAGGAACATCTACCCGGCCGAGGTGGAGGCGGCGATCGATGCCTGTCCCGGTGTGCGTTCCAGCGCCGTGATCGGCCTGCCCGATGACGACATGGGCCAGCGCCTGCACGCCATCGTCGATGTCGGCCCCGACGGCAGCGGCACCGACGAGGCGCGTATCCGCGAACACCTCGCGGAACAGTTGGTGCACTACAAGATTCCCTCGACGATCGAGCTGGTGAACACCCTGCTGCGTGACGACGCGGGAAAGATGCGGCGCGCGGCGTTACGCGAGGAGCGCCTGCCGTGCTGATCGGCAACGTGCGTATCGACGGCAGCGACCGGCCGGTCGATGTGCGCTGCGAACAGGGTGTTATTGTCGAGGTGAGTCCGGTGGAGTCGCGGCGCGGCGCACCCGACATCGATGGCGCCGGCGCCGCCCTGCTGCCCGGACTGCACGACCACCACATACATCTCTATGCCCTGGCGGCGCAGCGGGAATCCGTGCAGTGCGGCCCGCCCCACGTCGCGACCGCGGTGGATCTGGCGCGCGCGCTGCGCGATGACCCCGGTGCCGGCTGGCTGCGCGGTGTCGGCTACCACGAATCGGTGGCGGGTCCGCTCGACCGTTGGCAGCTCGACCGCATCGTCAGTCATCGCCCTGTCAAGGTGCAGCACCGCAGCGGCAAGCTGTGGATCGTGAATTCGCTCGCCGCCCGGCTGCTGTCCCTTGACGACCACGCGGGCCTCACGGGCGTCGAACTCGACGCGGGCGGGCGTCCCGACGGGCGGCTGCTGCGGCTCGATGACTGGATGCGCGGCCAGCTGGACCCGAGTAGTCAGCGTGCGTTGCCTTCACTGGCCAAGGTATCACGATTGCTCGCGGGCTACGGCGTCACGGGCGTGACCGACACCACGCCGGATAACGACGCGGCGGCCATGGCGAACTTTGTTCGCGCCGCAAAGACGGGTGAATTGCTGCAGCAGGTGCGCCTGATGGGCGGCGCGGACCTGCCCGATTCCAATTGCGCACCCGTGCAACGGGGTGAACGTAAGATCATGCTGGACGAACACGCGCTGCCGTCATGGGATGAGCTGCGCGACCTCTTTACGAGTGCGCGCGATCAGGGCAGGGCGGTAGCCGTGCATTGCGTGACACCGGCGGAACTGGTGCTGGCGCTGTCGGTCCTGCGCGAGGTGGGGCCCCTGCCGGGCGACAGGATCGAACACGCCTCGCTGGTGCCGGCGGACACGTTGCCCCTGCTCCGGGGGACGGGCGTCCGGGTGGTGACCCAGCCGGGTTTCATCCGCGAGCGTGGCGACCAGTACCGGGCGGAGGTCGATGCCGCGCAGCACGCGGACCTGTACCGCTGCCGCGTATTATTGGCCAACGGTATTCCGCTGGGCGGCAGCACCGACGCGCCCTTCGGCGAGCCCGACCCCTGGGCGGCCATGCGCGCGGCGGTCCGGCGCGAGAGCCGTGCGGGCCACACCATCGGCCCGGGTGAACGATTGAGTCCCGAACAGGCGCTGGCACTGTTTACCTGCGCCGCCGAAGCACCCGGGGGGCAGAACCGCCGCGTGGCGCCGGGCGAGCCCGCCGACCTGTGCCTGCTGGACCGGCCCTGGGCACAGGCGCGCGGCCGTCTCTCGAGTGCCGATGTCAGGATGACCCTGCGAGCCGGCAAAGTGATCTATCATCGGGATAAAGAGACCGCGAAGGAGAACCGGGATGCCGTGGTCGCAGCCTGATCCCCCCGCGCCGGCACACAAGACAGCCGTGCCGGAACCGCTCGCGTGTGCCGACGTCATCGAACTCTGTGCATCGCCCTGGGGCTTCGAGGAGTACTCGCCGCTTGGCGCACACAACTACCTGTTGCTTGACGCGACCGGCAAGGGCCGCGATTCGTCGCAGTTGGACGCCGTCGCATCAAGGCTGCGCAGCCTGCCCTGCCCGGTCATCGCAGTGGGTAATGCGCCGGGGGAAACACTGCTGCGCGGCGTCGATGTCGTGGTGGGATCGCTACGTGAGGCCGCGCCGATCACCGGTAACATCGACACCCAGCCGCTGGCCGCGATGACACTGGTGCAACTGCTGCGGCACAACGAGTCCGTCGCGCCGCAGCAGGGGCTGCTCGCCGAGTCGCTCGCCTACGGCAGCCTGCAGGGCAGCAGCCGTCCCCGTCACACGGTTTCGCCGACGGCGGCGGACCGGGACAGCGGTGAGCCTGTGCTGGTCGAGCGGCGGGACGACGAACTGCATATCGCCCTTAACCGGCCCGCAGCGCGCAATGCCTACTCGACCGGCATGCGCGACGCCCTGTACGACGCCCTCTTGTTGCTCAAGGCGGACGACACCCTGCAGCGCGCCGTAATCAGGGGGGAGGGCAGCTGTTTCAGCATCGGCGGCGACCTCGAGGAATTCGGGCTCGCGCCCGACCCCGCCACGGCGCACGCCATTCGCTGTTCGCGCAGCGTGGCCGGCCTGCTGCTGGAGCTCAGCGACCGCCTGGAATTTCGCCTGCACCGCGCCTGTATCGGTGCCGGCATCGAATTGCCCGCGTTCGCCTCCCGGGTACTCGCGGAACGCAACACCTTCGTACAACTGCCGGAGATTCGCCTCGGCCTGTTGCCCGGCGCCGGCGGCACGGTAAGTATCCCGCGGCGCATCGGCAGGCACCGCACCGCGTACCTCGCGTTGTCCGGCCGCAGGGTGAATGCGGCGACGGCGCACGAGTGGGGATTGATCGACGGCTTCCTGTAGTTGGAGTGCCTGTAGCTGGAGTGAAAGGGAGGAGTAGCAATGAGTCAGTACAAACCCGGTGTGCGCCTGCGCAGCGCCGTCTGCGAGACAGAGGTGGTGGTGATCGCCGCACCCGACAGCGAGGTCTCCCTCAGCTGCGGGGGCGCGCCGCTGCTCGAGGAGGGGGAGGAGGCACCCGCCGGGGCGACCCTGGAAGAAGGCGGCGAGGGCACGCAACTCGGCAAGCGCTACACGGATGAGTCCGGCTCCCTGGAACTCTTGTGCGTCAAGCCCGGGCCCGGCTCGCTGGCGGCCGACGGTGCCGCGTTGGTGCTGAAGGGCGCCAAACCCCTGCCGTCATCCGATTGACCGATGGCGTAGCAAACGCAGAATAATAACAAGGGCGACAATGACATGAACCTGATGATGCTGTTGGAAATGGCCACCCAGGGTTTCGGCGATCGCGTGGCCTTCGTGAGCGGAGATGACACGCTGACCTACCAGCAGTTGTTCGATGCCGCCGGGCAGACGGCGGCGCTGTTGCGCGACAGCGATTGCGAGTACCTCGCGATGCTGGACATCAGCAGCCTGGCGCTGCCCATCGGGCTGTTCGGCGCGGCCTGGGCGGGCAAGCCGTTCGTTCCCATCAACTACCGCCTCGCGGAGGACCAGGTGGAGGCACTGCTGCAGCGAATCCAGCCGGCCCTGTTGCTCACCGACCCGGCACATGCGGTGTCGGTCCCCGGCAACCTGGCGGTCACGCCGATGGAGCGGGGCGCGTTTCTCGACACGGTGCGCAACGGCACGCAAGAGGTCGCGGCGGACTGGTCGATGGACCCCGAGGAAGTGGCGGTGCTGCTGTTCACCAGTGGCACGACCGGTGCGCCGAAGGCCGCGGTCCTGCGCCAGCGCCACCTGGTGTCCTATATATTTTCTTCAATCGAATTCGGAGTGGCGGCCGAGGACGACATCGCCCTCGGCACGGTGCCGCCTTACCACATCGCGGGTGTCGTGTCCGTACTCAGTTCCGTGTACGCCGGACGTCGCGTGGTCCAGATGCCCGACTTCAGCGCCGCCGGCTGGCTGGAAACGGCGCGCCGCGAAAACGTCACCACCGCGTTTGTCGTACCGACCATGCTGCACCAGATCGTGCAGGAACTGGAGGGTAAAACCTCGGCGGACCTGCCGCACCTGGCCTCCATTGCCTACGGTGGCGGCAAGATGCCGGGACCGGTGATCGAGGCCGCGATGGGCCTGTTCCCCGATACCGCGTTCGCCCAGGCCTACGGTATGACGGAAACCGCATCGACGATTACGGTGCTGTACCCGGACGACCACCGGGAGGCGTTCGCCAGTGACGATCCCGCGGTTCGCCGGCGCCTGGTCTCGGTCGGCCGCGCGCTGCCCGGCATCGAACTGCAGGTGCGCGACCGTGACGGCAACGTCCTGCCCCCGGGGCAGAGCGGTGAAGTGTTCGTGCGGGGCGAGCAGGTGTCCGGCGAGTACGTGGGCAAGGGGAGCCTGCTGGACGAGGACGGCTGGTTCCCGACCCGCGACGCCGGCGAGCTGGACGAGGAAGGTTACCTGTTCCTCGAGGGCCGCGCGGACGATGTCATCGTGCGCGGCGCGGAAAACATGTCACCGGGTGAGATCGAGGACGTGATAATGCGCCACCCGGCCGTCGTGGATGCCGGCGTCGTCGGGGTGCCGGATGAACACTGGGGCGAGGCAGTCGCGGCCGTCGTCGTGCTGAAGCCCGGTGCGGCGGTTGCCGTGGAAGAATTGCAGGACTGGGTCAGGAATCACCTGCGCTCCTCCCGCGTGCCCCAGTGGGTCACCTTCGCCGACGAACTGCCCTACAACGAGACGGGCAAACTGCTGCGCCGCGCCATCCGCCTGGACCTCGCGGCTGCCGCGGCCAACCAGGTATGAATATTCAGACTGATCACGCGGTTCATCCCCGCTGGAGAGCCGGTCCCGGCTTGCCGGCGGGCGGCCGGGAAAGAGCCGTCGGCTCTTCATTTGCTAACTATTACCAATAAATTCAGTCTACTACTGGACATTCGTGAGGTTTCACGGGAATATACTATCCTGATATAAACAAGCGCGTCGTAAAACGCTGGCATTCAAAAAGAACCAGCGTTTACAGTGGGGGGACACGTCTTGAAAACGTTGCTGCTGTCAAAGCTGGTGCTTTTGTTGCTGTGCACCACCGGGCTGGCTCAGGCCCAATCCCTGAAGGGGTCACCGACATCCATCAACCGGCAATACCAGGCCGCGTTGGCCTATGGGCTGGCCTTCGTCGACACGGGGCGGTCGGTGCGCAGATACGTCGAACCGGGCCGCCTTGTCCGGGTGAATCCCAATCGCTACCTGGAATTGCACGCCGTGTCCTACCCCTACGCGGTACCGACCACCAGGGTGTTCCTCAACCGGCTCAGCAGCCAGTACTACAGTGCCTGTGGCGAGAAGCTCACGGTGACCAGCCTGTTGCGCCCGAAGGACCGGCAACCGGCCAACTCCGTGGCCAAGTCCGTGCACCCCACCGGGATGGCTATCGACCTGCGGGTACCGAAAAAGCGCAAGTGCCGCGCCTGGCTGGAACGCGTGCTGCTGTCACTGGAGCGTGACCGGGTACTGGACGTCACGCGCGAGCGCCGCCCGCCCCACTATCATGTCGCACTGTTTATCGATAAGTACGAGCGACGGATCGGCATACAGCCCTCACCCGCGACCGGGCTCGCGTACACGGGGGGCGGCAAGTACAAGGTGCAGCGCGGCGACACGCTGTCGGAGATCGCCAAGCTGACCGGCGTCAGTGTCGCCCGCCTGCGCACCGCCAATGGTTTGCGGGGTAACCGGATCTACGCCGGACAGAGCCTGCAGCTGCCGGGTTCGACGACCACATCGAACCCCGGGATGACGAACCTGGCGTCCGCCGATATGCAGAGCATCACCACGCCGCAGAAGCTTTCCTACCGGGTTAACCGCGGTGAGACCCTGTCCGAAATCGCCCGGGCAACCGGTGTCAGCGTCGCCCGTTTGCGCGCCGCGAACGGCCTGCGGGGCAGCCGCATCTACGCCGGCCAGAAGCTGGATATACCCGGCGCCAGCCGCCTCGCCGCCGGCGGGGAAATCATCCACAGGGTCAACCGCGGCGATACCCTGTGGCGCATCGCCAACCTCTACGGCACCAGCGTCGCACAACTGCGCCGCGTGAACGCGCACGCGGGCGACTCGCTGCAGGTCGGCCAGAAACTGCGTATCACCAGGGGCTAACCGGGCCCGACACCCGATACCCCGTCATCCCCGCGAAGGCGGGGATCCAGTGTATTTAACGCACTCTAGAGTCCCGCCGGCGCGGGAATGACGGATGGGGTCCCGGCCCTACTGGATAAAGCCGTACAGCTTGCCGGCGTTCTCGCAGAAGATCTTGCGCTTCTTGCCCTCGTCGATGCCCTGTGACATCGAGTTGATGAGGTGGTGGGAGTTGGGCCAGTCGGTAATGTGGTGCGGGAAGTCGCTGCACCACATCATGGTATCCACGCCGACCGAGTCGCAGTTCTGCACGCCGAACTGGTCGCTGACCACGCCGACCTTGCAGTTGCGCAGGTAGTATTCGCTGGGCAACATCGACAGGTCGACGCCCGTCCAGTAGCGGTTGCGGCGGTAGCGATCGTCCAGTTCCTGCTTGAAGAAGGGCACCCAGCCCGCCCCGACCTCGCCGCCGACGACGGTCAGTTTCGGGAAGCGGTCGAAGACACCGGTGAAAATAAATTCCGCGAACAGGACCGGCATGCGGCTCATGGTGGTGGAGAACTGCACCAGCTGCGACGTGCCGCCACGCTGGGCGACGCGCTTGGTTTTTACAGTGGGCGGTGTCAGGCCGATGTGAATGTGGATGGGCATCCCGAGTGCTTCGGCGACCTCCCAGAACTGGTCGTCGACCTCCGAGAGCAGGGCCTCGCCGCTGGGCCAGGTAGCCAGCCCGACACCCTTGGCGCCCGCGTCCTTCGCGCGCTTCAGTTCAC
>CAJIAY010000164.1_pt1 | contig 17357 bp, 14 predicted proteins | sample 9199221 | NCBI WGS metagenome assembly CAJIAY01 (sample SAMEA7708283, study PRJEB35096) | sediment metagenome | biome: marine neritic benthic zone biome [ENVO:01000025]; feature: sediment [ENVO:00002007]; material: shallow marine sediment [ENVO:03000034] sea grass bed [ENVO_01000059] ...
ACGAAACCCGGTTCGCCCGCGTGGGGAAGGAGTGTGCTTGAGATCAGCCGCCGCTCGTTGCCCGCGCGTGTAGTGAACCTCAGTTCGAGGTTCTCTCCTGCATCGGCGTAGAGCGTGTTCAGGTTCAGGAACCTGTCGGCACCCACTTTCATGTTGACGGTCACCGGCGCCCGGCAGAAGCTCTCCCCGGTATTGGGCAGGAGACACTCACGGAACAGGTAGGTCACGTCGCCGGGCTGGCGCAGCATCGAGTCAGGCACGTAGACCGCGCCGGCGGCACCGGGATGCCCGGAGTCGTCCATTCGATCCCATTCGAGGCGCTGCGGTTTCCTCAGTTCTACCCAGGAACGAGTGGCGGCGTGGACAGCCGGAGAACCACTGCCGGTCCTTTTCCATCGAAGATACCGGCCGGTGGGTGCCAGCGCGTCGACAAAGCCCCCGCCGCTGACCTCGATGGCGGATGTTACCCGGGGAACCCGGAGTGACGCCGGCACGTGCACGCGATTGCCCTGCGCGTCGTCCACGCGCAGCAGCCAGCGGTAGAAGCCGCCCTCGATAACCGGAATCGTGGTTGAACAGCCCGTCGCAGCGGGGCAGGTGGCGGGAACGGGCCCGATGTCCTCGAAACCTGTTCCCGTGTCGTCGTAGATGTAGACTTGTGGGTCGGCGTTTGCCACACGCCAGCGGAGGGTGATTTCGTTTACGTTGGTGAGTGTGGCGTGAAAGCAGGGGTTGTCAGGTAGTGATTGCCACTCCGGGTCGATAGCGATGCATGTTGCCGGCGTGCTGATGACCGGTGCAATCCCCGGCAATTTGCATCCCGCCAGCAGCGCAGTGAGCACCGCCAGGTTCACCAGGCACCGCCTCGCGGTACACCCTGCGAGCGTGGTGTCTGCGGTGTTGCTGATAATGCGTTCGATCGATGGCACGGGCCCAGTGTAGCAAGTAGAGCCCTGATTGAAGGACGCCCCGTACAAAATTTTGCTAGTATGCGTGCTCGCCACAGCCGATGGGTCGTCCTGTCGATAACGGAGTGCTGCCATGCCGATGTTTGTACGAAAGGGACTGCATGCCCTTTACCTGGCCATAATGAAGGCCGTCGCATTTTTCTCGCCTTCCGTGCGCCACCGTGTGTTCGCCGGCAGTGGCAGTGCGGCGCAGCTCTGCGAACACATTGTGCGCACCGGTGCGGGAAAGGTCCTTGTGGTTACGGATAAGCCGCTGCGAGAGTTGGGCATCGTCGACAGTGCCGTCGCCGCGCTGCAGTCGGCAGGGGTCGATATCGAATATTACGACGGCGTGTTGCCGGACCCCACCTTCGACCAGGTAGCCGAGGGTGCTGCAGTCGCGCGCAGCCACGGCAGTGAGGCCGTGCTCGCCATCGGGGGCGGTTCGCCGATAGACGCCGCGAAAATCATCGCCGCCGCCGCGACCGGCGATGCCCCCGCGTCCGACTGGGTTGGCTTCGGCAAGATCAGGCACGACGTCCTGCCTATCTATGCGATCCCCACGACGTCCGGCACCGGCTCCGAGGCAACCATGGGCGCGGTGATCAAGGACAGCACCACGCTGGAGAAATCGGTCATCAGCGGCGGTTCCCTGCTGCCGCTGGCGGCGGCGCTCGATCCGGACCTCCTCATGGACCTGCCTCCGCACATCACCGCGGCCACCGGCATGGATGCCCTGACCCACGGCATCGAGGCTTATATCGGCGTCTGGGAGAGGGGCTCGCGGACTGAGGACGCGCGTATTGCGATCAAGCTGATCTTCGACAACCTCGCAACCGCCTTTAGTGACGGCAGCAACCGGGATGCGCGCAATGCCATGGCCATGGCAGCCTATTACGCCGGCCTCGCAATCAACCAGGTCAACGTGGGTAACGTGCACGCTATCGCACATCAGCTGGGCGGGAAATACGGTATACCCCACGGCCTGGCCAATTCCCTGGTGTTGCCGCACGTGCTGGAGTTCTGCCGCGAGGAGGCGCAGGAGCAGCTGGCGCAGCTCGCGGTGCTGGTCGGCGCCGGTGAGCAGGGGGAGGACGAGAGCCTCCTGTCGCAGAAATTCATACAGGCGGTGCGCGACCTGCGCACGGAGGTGGGCATCCCCGACCAGGTGACCGAGATCAGGCGAGAGGATTTCGCGGACATCACCCGGCTGGCGATCGCGGAGGGGGCTACCTACCCGGTACCGCGCCTGCTGGATCCCGACAGCGTGAACATGATCCTCAACAAGATCACGGCCTAGCGCCCCCCGGCCGCACTTTTCGGCCTGCGCCAAGCCGATGGTACCTGCATTCGGTCCGTGCGGAGGTGGAAACTGCCGAACCCCGGCCTATAATGCTGGGTAATGGAATCAAAGGGTCACGCACCATGGAATACGAAGACGGAACGCACAGCCTGAAGTGCCCGAAATGCCAGCACGGCATGGAGGAGGTCACCCACGGCGAGGTTGTGATCGACCGCTGTACCCACTGTATGGGCCTCTGGTTCGACGAGGACGAGGCCCACCACCTGAAGAACCTCGAAGACAGTCACGTGCTGGACACGGGCAGCCCGAAAGAGGGCTGGAAGTGGGACAGCCACGCCGACGTCAACTGCCCCCGCTGCGGCAAGAAAATGGAACTTACCGCGGACCCGAAGCAGAAGCATATCTGGTACGAAATCTGCCTCGAGCACGGTATGTTCATGGATGCCGGTGAATTTACCGACTTCAAGTTCGAATCCCTGATGGATATCTTTCGCAGCCTGGTCAAGGGCAACCGGAAAGACGTCGCGCCCTGACGCTCAGTCCTGGTCGTAGTGCGAGGTGGCGGGATTCTGCTGGTACCAGTCGACGCCGTCATCGTCCGTAGTGCGTGAGACACTGCGCCGCCCGACCAGGCAGTTGAGGTGGGCGAGGGTCTCGCCTGTCGCCAGACCCATGGAGCCGCCATCGATATCCCGCTTGAACAGGGCGGGGTAGCAGTCCACGGCGCGTTTCGGCTCGGACAGGTAGTCCCACAGGCTTGAAAGGTCACGCTTGTGGCTTTCGATGATCTGGTTCACGCGCACATGCAGGCCCTGGAACGGCGCCTCGTGCGCGGGCAGGACCAGTAGGTCATCCGGGAGGATCTCGCGCAGCCGGTTGCTCGACTGCAGCCATTCGGTCAGCGGGTCACCCTTGGGCTCCGTGGGGAATACGCTGACGTTGGGGGTGATCCTCGGCAGGACCTGGTCGCCGGAGATCAACAGCTTCAGCGCGGGGCAGTAAAGCGTTGCGTGTTCCGGCGAGTGCCCGGCACCGATGATGACCTGCCAGTAGCGCCCGCCGATGGTGATCGTCTCCCGGTCGATGAGCCTGCGAAAGCTCTCCGGCATCGGGTATATGGCGCGGCCGAAATTTCCGAATTTCTGCTTGTACTTTTCGAGTTGCTCCTCGTTATAGCCCGCCGCCTTGTAAAAGCGCAGCGCCACGTCCGGCGCGGTGCGGCCGGTATCGGCGGCCATGGCGCGGCACATCAGGAATTCCTCGCGGGACATCCACAACTCGCTGTCGAAGCGCTCGGTCAGCCAGCCCGCCAGCCCCACGTGGTCCGGGTGCAGGTGGGTACAGATAACGCGTTTGACGGGTTTGCCCTGCATGAAGCCGTCGAACAGCTGCTCCCAGGTTTCACGTGCGCTCTTCAGGTCGAGACAGGTATCCACGATGGTCCAGCCGTCACCGTCCTCCAGCAGCCACAGGTTGATGTGGTCCAGCGACATGGGCATGGAAAAACGCACCCAGTACACACCCTCGGCAACCTCCTGCGGTTCGCCCGGCGCCGGGTCGGCGCCCCGGCCCCAGGGGTAACTGAGTCCGCGGTATGTCTCCTGGTTGGGTTCCAGCATGGGGGAGCCGTCTCTGTCTGGCCGTATCGGGTGAATAGCGGAGTGTAATGCCAGCGATACTGTATCGCCAGCAATTCCGGCACGGCATGTGTGGCCATGCCGCTAGGGCGTGTACCAGATCGCCGAGGTGATGGCGCGCTCCTGCAGGCTGACCGGCTCCGGCGGGATCATGCCGAGTTTCAGTGCGTCGAAGGTCGTCCAGCGCGGCGTCGGAATCTCGATGACGCGGGCGTAGTAGAACGCTTCCTGTGCGGGATCGAACGCCGGGTCGGTCCAGACCGCGGCCAGCTGCTCTTCGCCGATGCTGTTCGTGTACGTCGCGGTCGCGGCATCTACCGTGTTGCCGACCGGCGGCAGTTTGCCGCTTGCGTCGAGGTCGCGCTCACCCGACCAGGCGACGTTGAACACCTGTTCGTGGGAACGGCCGTTCTCGTCTGTCCAGCCCTTGATAATCTGTATGCGGTCGAGGTTGCCGCTCTCAGGGTCACGGATCGCCCAGACGGCAAAGCTCGGGGCCGGCGCGTCGCCGGCAGGCAGATCCCTTCCCATGGGCACGCCCCGCTGCTCCGCGTCTGCGATCCAGTCTTCCCCCTGCAGCAGGTCATCGGGGTAGCGCCAGCCGCCAAAAAAGCGGACGGCGATGCGCGGACCTGAGGTTGCGTAGGTCTCCTTGCGGTCCATGGCGTCGAACAGGGACTCACGGGTGTTTTCCTCGGCCCAGACTGCGGCGAGCCCGGCGGCGCTCCAGCGCATGCCGCCCGCCATTCGGTCTGCCGGGAAGTAGTTGGCCTTGCCCATGCGCAGGGCGGCGCTGCCGTCCAGTATCGGCAGCTTGCCGTGGTAGCTGTCCTCGTCCACGGGTGCGCTGGCGTTGTGGCCGTCGGAACTGCCGATCACGCCGAAGCGGTAGGGGTTGAAGCCCTCCGCGTGTGACATTTCCAGGCCGGTGCGCAGCGCGTCGCGGATGTAGCTGCCCTTTGCGCGGGAATCCGCCTGGGTTTGCGACAGCTGCGTATCGTAGATCTCGAAACCGGCGAACTCGTCCTCGTTGGACAGCAGTGGGTTGGTCTCCGAGGAACCTTTCACCTGGAAGATTTCCGAGATCGGTTCGAATTCGTTGCGCCTTTCGGCGTACACCGCCGTCATCGGCCTGCCGTCGAACATGACGGTGTCGTACATGAGGCCGTCGCTCACGTTGCCGTTGTGGGGGATGGCGAATACGCCCATGCCTTGCGCACGCTGCTTCTCCAGCGCGGTCCACAGATCCCGCGGGTCTTCCGAGTCGACGGAGCTATAGGGCAGGTCGGGTACCTTCGCGCTGCGGTAGATCACGTTGCGGTGCAGGTTGCGTTCGCCGGGCATGGAGGACCACTCGTAACCCACGAAGGCCGTGAAGCGCCCGGGGTCGTTGTGGCGCTCGGCGGCGGCGACGATTTCCCGCCATGCCGCGCGGCTGATGTCACGCCAGTTGGGTACGATCGCGTTTTCCAGGTCGAAGCCGATCATCGTGTCGGCGAGCAGCCAGGTGACGCCCAGCCGGCTGTCGTTCAGCAGGCGGTCGCGCAGGCTGCGCCGGTTCAGCGGCATGTCCGGCTCGGTGGCTTTGAGCACGCCGAGGTATTCCGAGTGGTCCGTTACGGCGGCGAAGTCCAGCGGCCTCGCCATGCGAATGCCGTAACCCGCCGCGTGCTCGATCTCTCCGCCCTTGACGAAGGTGTAAGCATCGTCGGGGGTGGCGCGTACGCCGTTGGTGTAGGCGTCCGTGGAGTAACTGGTGTGAATGTGCAGGTCACCCCAGTACAGGTTGCGCCGGGGGTTGTACTCGGTCGCCTCTTTCGGCGGCGGCTGCACCGCGGTCGCGGCGTCAAACGCCGGGAACAGGCTGGGATCCTCGACGGGGGAGCATGAGGCGGCCATCAGTGCGACGGGAGCAAGGAAAGTACTCAGCCGAAGTTTCACCGTGTTGAGTCTCACGTGACACTGCCAATTGAGCGTTCGGTGGATGAAACGGCACTGAACTGCCGCTCCCACCGAGGGAGCGGCGCATCTTGCACCCATACAGGCCAACGCGAGCAATTGGCCTGACGCACTTTAGCCAACGCCGCGCTCGGAACCTTCCCAGTACTGCGCCCTGACCGTTTTCTTGTCCGGCTTGCCGACGGCAGTCAGCGGGATGGCGTCCACGAAGTCGATGGACTTCGGCGACTGCACGGAGCCTTTCGCATCCTTCACCAGCGCCTGCATATCCGCGACGAGGTCGTCGGAGCCCTCCACGCCGGGTTTGAGTACGACCACGGCTTTCACCGCTTCGCCCCACTGCTCGTCGGGCACGCCGATGACGACCACCTGTGCGATGGCCTCGTGGGTAGTGAGTACATCCTCTACTTCCCGCGGGAACACGTTGAAGCCGCCGGTGACGATCATGTCCTTGGTGCGATCGACAATATAGAGGAATCCGTCCTCGTCCAGTTTGCCCACGTCACCCGTGTGCAGCCAGCCGCCGGCAAAGGCTTCCGCGGTCTGTTCCGGCATGTCCTTGTAGCCGCCCATGACCAGCGGGCCGCGCACGCAGATCTCCCCGGGCTCGCCCTGGGGTACCTCGTTCATGTCCTCGTTCATCAAGGACACATGTACCCATGGGGCGGGGCGGCCACAGGAGGCCAGGCGCTCCGGCCTGGACAGGTCGTGGTCGGCCCGTTTCATGTTCGCGATGACCATGGGACACTCGGACTGTCCGAAGAACTGGTAGAAGATCTGGCCCCACTTCTCGATGCCTTCCTTGAGACGCGCCGGGCTCATGGGCGAGGCGCCGTAGAAGATCGTCTCCATGCTGTCCATGCTGCCGTCGGTGGCGCGGGGGTGGTCCAGCAGGAAGTTGATCATCACCGGGACCAGCATGGTGCAGGTGATCTTGTGATCCCGCACCATGTTGAACAGTTCATCGAGATCAAAGTTCTGCATCACGTAGAAGGCGCCGCCCTTTTGCAGCACCGGGATAAAGAAGGCCGCCGCCGCGTGGGACAGGGGCGTGGCCATCAGCATGCGCACCTCGTCGGGGAACTCCCACTCGGCCATCTGGATCTGCGTCATGTAGGCGGCAACCCTGTGGGGACTCATCACACCCTTGGGCTTACCCGTGGTACCTCCGGTGAAGTTGACTGAGGCGATATCGTTAGCCGTGATGTCGGGCGCCACCAGCGGTTGCGGCTCGAACTCCGCCGCCAGCGCCATATAATCGTCGCCGACGTCGTTGGGGCCGAAGCCGAGAAAGTGCTTGAGGCCGGGAACCCGCTCCTTGAGGGCCGCGGCGACCTCGGAGAACAGGGCGGCATCGAACACCAGCGCCTCGATCTCCGCGGCCTCGAGGACATAGGCGTGATCGTCGAGGGAACCCAGCGGGTGCAGCGGTGTGCCGATACAGCCGGTGAGCTGCATGGCAGCGATATTGGACAGCACCTCCGGCCGGTTGGCGGATATGACGGCCACCCGGCTGCCCACGCCCAGCCCCTTGCTCTTGAGCGCCTGCACCATCTGGCTGGTGTTCTCGCGTACCTCGCGGTAACTGGCGACCTTGTCGCCGAGGAACAGGCAGGGTTCGTCGTTGAAGCGGTTCAGGCCCTCGATCAGCAGGTGGGCCATCAGCGGGGGTTCATACAGTGCTTCGGTACTCATGGTGTCTCCGGGTTTGCGTAATCTCTGGTGGGAAAGTGTAGACCTTAACTGTCAATACCCAGCGCGCGACCGAGAACGGCGAACATCTCTGCAGCCTCGCGCCTGGCGACCTGGGTGTGGGTAAACAGCGCGGAGCCGTGAAACGTGCCGGGAAAGCAGTGCAGTTCCGTGGGTACGCCCGCCTGCATCATTTTGAGGGCGTATTCCACACCCTCGTCCCGCAGCGGATCGAACTCCATGGTACTGATGTAGGCCGGGGGCAGGTCGGAGAGGTCATCCGCCCGCGCCGGCGCGGCGTGGTAGGGCACATCGTCCGCGCCGCGCTGGTACTGGTCCCCGAGGTAATAGTCCCAGCTGAGCTCAGCGTTAGGGCGGTTCCACATCGGGGTATCGGTAAACTGCCGCATGCTCGGGGTCTGCAGCCGGTCGTCCAACTCGGGGATGCCGAGGTACTGGAAACAGGGCGCAGGACCGCCTCGGTCCCTGGCGAGCAGGGCCGTGGCGGCGGACAGTCCGCCTCCCGCGCTCTGGCCGAAAATTGCAAGGCGCGACGGGTCGATATGGCACTGCGACCCGTTCTCGCTTACCCAGGTGAGCGCGGCATAGCAGTCCTCAAGCCCACCGGGGTAGGGTGTTTCCGGCGCGAGCCTGTAATCCACCGAGACTACGACGACGCCGAGTCCGCGGCACAGGCCGATGCAGGTACCGAGTTCGCTGTCCAGGTTGCCGATGACGAAGCCGCCGCCGTGGATGTGCAGGATGCCGGGCACGGTTCCCGCCAGCCCTTCCGGTGAATAGATGCGCACGGGAATGTCGGGCGCGTCCGGCGGGCCGGGAATGGAACTGTTCTCTATGGCGACTCCCGCCTCATCGATGTCCGCGTTGGCCTGTGACACCAGCTCCAGGAACGCAGACCGGGCGGCGACCGGGTCGCCGAGGCCCAGCGAGGTGTCCGGCAGGAAATCGAGCAGGGGTGCGATTTCAGGATCGAAGTTGTAACCCATCAGCGTTTGTTCTCCACTGCTATAGTGTGTCTCGCCATCGTCCCCGCACAATGGCGGCGGGGGCCGTAAACCCGGGTCTGTGATGATTGCGTAGCGAGGTGACAGCGTATACTGTCCCTGTCAAATGTGTATCGCAAGGGTTTAAGAATAGATACCTTACGCCACTGTATTGCAGCCGCTGCCCGGCCGGGGCTGGTTCCCGAGCAGGACATCGGCTCAGAGCAGAGTCGGAGTCCCACCATGCAGACAGAAACGACGATATCCAGCCGATTCAATGGCCCCCCTACCTCGGGCAACGGGGGCTACAGCTGCGGAGTGGTGGCGGCACACCTGCAGGGACCGGCGCGCATCCGGCTGCACATTCCACCGCCACTGGATACCGCGCTATCGGTCATCCATGTCGACGAGGATGCAATCGAGATGTATGACGGCGACACTCTCGTCGCGAGCGGTTCCAATATCGATTTCGACCTCGATGTCCCTGCGCCCCCCTCGGAAGAGGAGGCCAATGCGGCAATGGATGACTTCCCCTGTTACGAGGGTCATGCCTTTCCCACCTGCTTTGTCTGCGGACCCGCGCGGAAACACCACGACGGGCTCGAGCTGTTCGCGGGCCCGGTCGCCGACAAAGCGAACCTCTGGGCATGCCTCTGGCATCCGGCGGCAGACCTGCTCGACGAACAGGGTAGTATTCGTCCGGAGATCCTCTGGTCGGCACTGGACTGTCCCGGCTACTTCGCTGCGATGAACGGGACGCTGCGCCCAGCGTTACTGGGCGAGCTTGCGGGTGAGCTGCGCAGCCCGGTTTCCGGCTCGGGTCCCCTGGTCGTGTACGCATGGCTGATTGACCAGGATGGCAGGAAATTCCATGCCGGTACCGCCATTGCGCGTGGGGGGAAGGTAGTGGCCTCAGCGAGGTCGACCTGGATCGAGTTGAAAGCCGCAGTGTGAACCCGTTCTCTCGCTAGCCCATTCCCCTGTCGCCTGCACGGACAAATTCACCGAAACTGCGAACCGCTACACACTTTGTGTGTGCGTGGCGGCGCCCCGGGCGGTTTAATAGAAACTCAATACCAAAAGAGTAAGACCCGGGTAACGACAGATGTCTCGCAAGGATACACGCACCGGCGACCAGGCCGGTACTCGCACCAGCAGGACGTTCACGCAGGACGGCAGCTGGTTCTTCAAGACCCGCGAAGGCGGGCTGGCAGGCCCTTTCCAGGATGAACTGGAAGCTTCCGTGCAGTTGGAAGTGTACATCCGCATGATCAACACCGGCCTGGGACCGCAGCGGGAAATCTACACACCCTGACGGGGCTCGCAGTTCCCTCCCATCTCCAGAGGCGTCCATGGCGCCGTTCTTTTACCGTGGCACAGCGGCTGATACGCTGGGTGCATCGCACTCTCGCTGGATAAACCCCGCATCGTTTTGTTACCCGTGCCCTGCCGGGCCTCCTCGCGCACTTCTACCTGCCGCTTGCCGGTCGGGGATGGGGCAGGCCGTCGGGCACGTCACCGGGTGATGGTTTCAGTTACACTGCACACCGGTCTTCGTCATCGCCTCGGCCATGACGGCGTTGGCGCGGGCATTGTAATGTCCGTCGAAGGGTATCAGGGGGACTTCCTGGATTTCCTCGTATAGCTCACGCAGGGGCGGTAGCAGATCCACCAACTCCACATCGCGGCCCGCGAAATGGTCGCGGATCGGCGCCTTGTAGTCGGCGGTCACGATGGATTCCCTGAGTTCGGGGCTCGCCGGGATCAGCACCAGTGAGAAGGGCAGGTTATTGGCGGCGGCCGTCTCCGCGAACTGGTCCAGGTAGCCCAGCGTTTCGGTGATTGCCGCGCGGCTCTCCTGGGTCAGGTTGCCGTAGAGAATCTGTGCTTCCATCGTGTCGCCGCCGCGCAGTCCGCGCATCAGGTCGTAGGTCCACATGATCAGCGCGCTCTTCCTCAGCACCTGCCTGAAGTTCCACTTGCGCTGGATTTCCGGTGTCATCGGCTGGCCGATATCGAACATGTACTCGCCGTAACCCTTGTAGTTCTCGTAGCGGCGCTCGATATTGACGGCCTTGAAATCGTTGACATAGAAAAACAGCACGATGTGATCGGGCTCGAGGTCCAGCCCCACGGTCCTGAGCAGCGGATACTGCTGGTTCGTGCTCCAGGCACGCGCCGCCATATTGACGACGGTGTAGTGGCAGTCGTGGCCGAGCGCGTTCAGTTTTTCACGCCAGACCGTGGTGATGACGTCCTCGTCAGGCAGCGCCTGCCCGTATAAGTTCGAGTCACCGATGGCCAGTATGCGGTACTCGTCGGGACGCTTGTCGACGACTTCCGGGCCCCTGAAGCCCAGCGCATTCAGCTTCACGGGAATGTCGTAGGTGAAGTGCTCGTCATGGGGCTTCATCATCCACCCCATGTCCGGATCCGGCACGACCATCACCATGGGCAGCTTCTCTGGCAGGGGAGCACCGGCCACGACGCGGATAACGATCTCGGCGAGGATGAAGCTCACCAGCAGGCTGACCGCAAGTACGGCGAGGTTTTGTAGAAGGTCTTTCTTCAACGGGGTTTCACTGACCTGTTCTTATGCCGCCGAGTATGACAGGTAATGCCGGGAAGCTTAATCTCTATCGGTGCTAATTTGTGAAGTGCCTTGCAATCCACCCGGCGCCAGGGCGCGCCCGGGAATGGCTTCCATCAATTGACGGGTATAGGCCTGCTGCGGTCGTTCGAACAGGTTTTCCGTATCGGCATACTCGATCACCCTGCCCGCACGCAGTACGACGATGCGGTCGGCCAGCTGCCGCACGACGGCGAGGTCGTGGGAGATGAACAGCATCGTGAGTCCGTACTCGCTGGCCAGCTGCTGCATCAAGTCCAGTATCTGGGCCTGGATGGTGACGTCGAGCGCGGAGACCGGCTCGTCCGCGACCACGAACTCGGGGCGCGTGGCCAGGGCGCGCCCGATGGCGATGCGCTGCCGCTGTCCACCGGAGAACTCGTGGGGATATTTGCGCACGAAGGCCCGCGCGAGCCCGACATCGTCCATCAGGCGCAGCACGTGTGCGGAGACCGAGCGGCGGCTCTCGATACCGTGCAGCAGCAGCGGTTCCGCGAGAGCGTCATACACGGTCATGCGCGGGTTCAGGGAGGCGAAGGGATCCTGGAAGATGATCTGCATACGGCGGCGCAGTTGCTTGAGTTCACCCCCCGCAAGTTCGTTCACGTCCCGGCCGTCGAACATCACCTGGCCGGCGGTCACCGGCACCAGCCGCAGGAGTGAGCGGCCGATGGTGGACTTGCCGCTGCCGGACTCCCCGACCAGGCCCAGTATCTCGCCGCGCTGGATGTCGAAGCTGACATCGTCCACGGCTTTGAAGACCTGTCTTTCCTGCTTGAACCAGGTGCGGAGATTACGCACGGAGATGAGCGGGCTGGTATCCTCCCTCCGCGTGTCCTTGCCGCCGGTGGGCACGGACTGCAGCAGCCTGCGTGTGTAGGGGTGTTGGGCATTCCTGAATATGGCGTCATGATCGCCCGCCTCCACCACGGCGCCGTCGCACATGACGACGATCCGGTCCGCGATATCCGCTACCACGGCCAGGTCGTGGCTGATAAAGACGATGCCGAGGTTGCGGCGCTTCTGCAGCTCCGCCAGCAGCGACAGTATCTGTGCCTGTATCGTGACATCCAGCGCCGTGGTCGGTTCATCGGCGATCAACAGCTTCGGCTCGTTGATCAACGCCATGGCGATCATGACGCGCTGGCGCATACCACCGGAGAACTGGTGCGGATAGTAGTCGATGGTTGTCGCGGGGTCGCGTATTCCTACCTCGTCCATCAGTGCCAGTGCCCGCTCCCGGGCTTCCGCCCTCGGCACGCGCTGGTGATAGCGCAGCGGTTCCATCAACTGCTCCCCGATTCGCATATTGGGATTGAGGCAGGTCATCGGGTCCTGGAACACCATGGCGATATCACGCCCGCGAATGGCACGCAGTTCCCGCGGCGACAGCGTGAGCAGGTCGCGTCCCGCGAACACCGCGCGCCCGCTGTCGATGCGCGCCGGTGGTTGCGGCACGAGTCCCAGCAGGCTGTAGCAGGCGACGGACTTGCCTGCACCGGACTCGCCGATGATGGCGGTGGTTTGCCCGGGCTCCACCGAAAAGCTGACATTGTCGACTGCCTGGCTGGTGCCCTCGCGGCTCACGAAGCTGACACTGAGGTTTTCGACAGTCAGCATCGTCTCAATCCTTCGCGCCGCGCACGTCCAGCGCGTCGCGCAGGCCGTCGCCGAGGAAGTTGAGGGAAAACAGGGTCAGTGTCAGCGCGAGGCCCGGGTAGAACAGGAGCCATGGGTACTCCTCCATGGTCTCCGCGCCGTAGGAGATAAGCAGGCCCCAGGAAGTCTGCGGTGGCTGCACGCCGAGACCGAGGAAGCTGAGGAAAGCTTCCAGCAACATGACGCTGGGTATGGTCAGCGTGGTGTACACGATGATGGGTCCCAGCGCGTTGGGGATCAGGTGACGGCGTATGATGGCAGACGGCGACAGGCCGATGGATACCGCCGCCTCGACAAACTCCTGCTGCCGCAGCGATTGCACCTGCGAGCGCATGATGCGCGCCATGGTCAGCCATTCCACCGCGCCGATGGCGAGGAACAGCAGCAGCATGTTGCGTCCGAACACGACCATGAGCAGTACGATGAAAATCATGAAGGGCAGGGCGTAGAGGATGTCGACGAGCCGCATCATCAGTGCATCGACGCGGCCGCCCGCGTAGCCGGCGATCGCACCCCAGCTGACCCCGATCAGCAGCGCCATGGCGGTGGCGATGAAACCGACGGCGAGTGATACCCGTCCCCCGTACATGATCTGCGTCAGCAGGTCGCGTCCGAAAATGTCCGTGCCCAGCCAGTGTGCGGCGGAAGGCGGCGAGGCCCCCAGCTCCAGGTTCTGTTGCGCGTAGTCGTAGGGAGCGATCCAGGGGGTGAGCAGGGCGACCAGTGTAAACAGCGTCAGCACGCAGAGGCCGAGCAATGCCAGCCTGTTGCGCCGCAGTCGCAGCCAGGCGTCGCGCCACAGGGAGGTGCCCTGTTCGGCCTCGGAAATATCTGTGATCGCCGGCGCGCTCACTCAGGCCTCTCCGAACTGCGCGCGCAGCCGTGGGTTCATCCACGCCGCCAGGATATCCGACACCAGGTTGAACAGCACGATCAGCGTCGACAGGAACACCGTGCAACCCAGGATCATGGTGTAGTCACGGTTGAAGGCCGCCTGTACGTAAAACCGACCCAGCCCGGGCACCTGGAAGATCGTTTCGACCACGAAGGAGCCTGACAACAGTCCCGCGAATGCCGGGCCCAGGAATGCGACCACCGGCGTCAGGCCGCCGCGCAGGGCGTGTACCGTCACCACGCGCCATTCGGAGATGCCCTTGGCGCGAGCGGTGCGGATATAGTCCTGCGTCATTACTTCCAGCATGCCGGCACGGCTCAGTCGTGCCAGGTAGGCCGCATAGACAGAGCCCAGCGTGATGGAGGGCAGAATCTTGTCGCCCGGCATGTCGCCCCAGCCGGAGACCGGCAGCCAGTCGAGGTGAATGCCGAAGATGAGAATCAGTAGCGGGCCCAGCAACAGGGACGGCATGCAGATGCCTATCATGGCGGCGGACATGGGGATGTAGTCCTGGGCGGTGTTCGGTCGCAGCGCGGCGACGACCCCCGCGGTCGTGCCGATGAGCAGCGCCACCAGCAAGGCGTAGAGGGCGAGCTCCGCGGTGACCGGAAATCCCGCGGCGATCAGCTCGTTGACGCTGCGCCCGGGATACTTGAACGAGGGCCCCAGGTCGCCACGGGACAGGTCACCGAGGTAAGCCGTGTATTGCTCGAACAGCGGCCGGTCGAGACGATACTGCGCCTCCAGCGCCGCCTTTACCTCCGGGATCACCGCCTTTTCGCTGGCGAAGGGTCCGCCGGGCGCGATACGCACGAGGAAAAACGTCACGGTGATGACGACCAGCAGCACGGGGATGGCCTGTAGCAGGCGGGAACCGATAAAGCGCCACATCAGTTGCCGGCTCCTTCCAGCGATACGTACCGGTAGTTGATGAAATCCATCAGGTTGGAGGGGATACCTTTGACGCTCGGGTGTTTCAGGTGGTTGCTGGTGTAGGTGTAGATGGGGATGATCGGCATCTGTTCCATCAGCAGGGTCTCGGCGGCCTCGAAGATCGCGAAGCGCTCCTCGCGCGTTTCCGACCTGGGCGCCTGTCGCAGGATCATGTCGTCGTACAGCGGGTCGCAGAATCCCGTGCTGTTGTTGCCGCCGTCACAGAGGAACAGGTCGAGGAAGTTGTTCGGGTCGACATAGTCACCGATCCATCCGCGGCGCGCCATCTGGAAATCCATCTGGTCGACCGAATCGAGGTACACCTTCCACTCCTGGTTAGAGATGGAGACATCGATGTTCAGCGCCTCTTTCCACATCTGCTGCAGGGCGACCGCTACCTTGAGGTGGCTCTCGCTGGTGTTGTAGATCAGCTCCAGGCCCGGCCAGCCGTCGCCGTCCGGGTAGCCCGCCTCTGCCAGCAGTTGTCGGGCCTTGTCGATGTCGTGGTCGAACAGTTTCGGTGGCTGGTAGCCGAGTGTGCCCGCGGGTGTAATGGCCCAGGCGGGCGTATTGGCACCGTGTAGCACGGTATTGGCCAGTGTTTCCCGGTCGATGGCCATGGACAATGCGCGCCGCACCCGCACGTCGTCCAGCGGTGCAACGCTGGTGTTGAACAGGTAATAGTAGGTGCCGAGGTAGGCCGCGTTCACATAGGGGCTGTCGGGCATGGCGCGGTAGACGGGTATCTTATCCAGTGGTATGACTTCCGTGTAGTGCAGCTGCCCTACCCGGAACATGCGTTCCTCGGTTGATATGTTCTCAGTGGGATAGAACACGATGCCGTTGAGTTGTACCCGTTCCCGGTCCCAGTAGGTATCGCTTTTCTCGACCTCGATGCGGCGGTTGAGTCTCCAGTCCGCCAGCTGGAAGGGTCCGTTGCTCACCATGTTTTCGACCCGTGTCCAGGGGGTGAAGCGATCGGTGGCCTTGCCATGTTTCTCGATGGTGGGCCGATGCACCGGGTAGGTGCTCTGGTGATCGAGCAGCTGGATGAAGTAGGGCGTCGGGGCGTTCAGTTCGACCCGGAGCGTGCGGGCATCGACCGCCGTGACACCGACCTCGGAAAAGTCCTCCAGTTTCCCGGTGGCGAAGGCCTCGGCATTCTTCTCCGGGTAGAGCATGTAGGCGTACTGGTTACCCATGGCCGGGTTCAGGGCGCGCTGCCAAGACCAGGCGAAGTCTTCCGCCGTCACCGGATCGCCGTTGGACCAGCGCGCCTCGGGGTTGAGATGAAAGGTGATCGTGAGGCCGTCCTCGCTGATATCCCAGCGCTGCGCCACGCCCGGCTCCGGCTCGAGCGTGTAGGGATTCTTGACGGTCAGCCCCTCGAACAGCGCACTCAGGACGTGATACTCCGGCAGCCCGGTGACCACGTGCGGGTCGAGGCCCTGGGGTTCGGTGCCGTTGCCCTTGTGGAAGATGCCCTCGCGATTCCCCTGCGAGACCCGCGACTCGCCGCCGCCACAGCCGGCGGACAGCAGGACAGCTGTGCAGATAAACAGCAATAATGGGGTGATTAATCGCATGAATCGGGCTTAAGGAGTTCGCCCAAGTCTAACCTGCTGCCCCCAGTGCTTCGACCCACGCCAGTAGTTCGCCCGTCACCTGTGCGACAGCCTCGTCGAATGCCCCGACGATCGCGCCGACGCGGTTGCCGGCGGCGGGTATCGAAGCGCTGAAAGCGTGCTGTCCCGCGAGCGCCCTGCCGTCCGTCTCCGTCAGGATTGCCTGCACGGCGACGACGATATCCGGGGCCGTGTCCTGTCCCCGTGTATACCGCGCCTCGAAGGTGTGCACCTGGAGTTTCAGCGCGTAATCCGCCCTGGCGACGTCGCCGCTGTCGATCAGCCTTGCCGGACCGCCACTCCCGTTGAAGGCCTGGCGCAGCGCGGCGTTGAACAGGTCCTCCGCGGAGGTTACCCAGCGCGCACCCTTTATGTAGGCTGCTTCCGTACCGCTGACTGTCAGGATGCGATCGCCGGCGGCGGCGCGATTGAACGCCGGGTTCACGAGTTGCACGGTGAAGGCGGGTGCATCTCCTGGTGTCGTCGATCCCGGTGTGGACTCACCGAAGCGATACAGCTGTGCGGGCTCGGACTCGGGCAGTAGGGAAATGCAGCCGGCCAGTAATACTGCCGCCAGCAGGAGCGTCAAGGTGCGAAGGGACTTTACAGGATTCATGGTTGCACCTCGATTTCCCGGTCTGGAGGCCTCGTTATCAGGCCCTGTGGGTTTCGCTGTACCTCGCTGAGCGTGCGGTCCAGATTGTCGATCGCCTGTTGCAGGCTGGCGATTGCCGACATGACCTGTGGCATGCCGGTGGCCGAAAAGTCACCGGCGGATGTTTCCATGCTGCCCATCACGTTGGCCAGGCGCTCGGCCGCGCTCTCGATGCTGGCCAGGCTGCGGCGGCCCTCTCCCTTCACCAGCGCGTTACCGGATAGCGCCAGTGCATTGATATTGGCGATGGCCTCGTTCGCACGCGCCAGCGTACTCTCCGCCTCCGCGATGATGGACCTGTGCTCGCGCAGCTCCGCCGCCACCAGCCGGATGTCGTCCAGGGCGCTGCTGATACGTTCGATATTGTCTTCTGAAAGCAGGCGATTAATGGCGTCCAGCGCGTCGTCGAGGCCCACGAC
>CAJIAY010000106.1_pt1 | contig 17218 bp, 12 predicted proteins | sample 9199221 | NCBI WGS metagenome assembly CAJIAY01 (sample SAMEA7708283, study PRJEB35096) | sediment metagenome | biome: marine neritic benthic zone biome [ENVO:01000025]; feature: sediment [ENVO:00002007]; material: shallow marine sediment [ENVO:03000034] sea grass bed [ENVO_01000059] ...
AGTTCGGGAATATAGATCTTCAAGCGGTCGGACATGACGACTCGCGCCTCGTCATCGCTTTGCTGCCAGTACGGACCACTGACAGGGAAGGCCTGCACGTAATCCTGTTTCGCCTCGACGATCAGCTGTTCGAAGCCCGCGGCCTCGTAGGTCTCGATCACGCGCACCCGGAACCGGTGCGCGCGCCTCGAATCCGGGTGGCGCGCGATGTAGGCCTGGTAGACCAGCGCGCTGTCGTCGAAGCGTTCCCGCGCCAGGTACAGCTCGCCCAGCGATTCGTAGACCCGGTGTTCCCAGTGCCGCTCGCCGAGGCGCCTGTAGGCAACGGCGATGGAGTCGGCGCCCTGCTGCCGGCTGAATACCACCGCCATGATGCGCAGGCTGTCGTGCGCCAGCTCCTGCTCCGCGCGCGGTAATGAATCGACCGGTACATCCTCCGGCAGCAGCTGGTCGAGGCTGGCGGTAAAGGATCCGATGGCGTCCCGGTAGTTATCCTGCTTGAAGCGGGACCAGCCCTCCATGTACAGGGCGCGGGTGAAATAGGGTGTGTCCTCGCCGAAGCCGATGACGTCCGTGTACAGCGCCTCCGCCGCCGCGTAGTCGTTCTCCACGAAGCGGCGCTCGGCCTGGCGGAACAGTGCCTCCGCGAGGTAGGGCGAATCGGGCGCACTGTCGCCGAGCTGGCGGAGTACCGCGAGTGATTCGTCGGTGCGACCGTCCAGTGCATGGGCCTTGGACAACTGGTACAGCACCCGGTCCTTCTCCTCGTAGTCCGGGTTGTCGCGCAGCAGCGTCTCGTAGGCATCGATGGCCACCGCGAAGTCGGGCTCGGCCGCAGTGGAGGCCGCCAGCCGTTCCTCGGCACCCAGCATCTCGATATCCGCCAGCCGGTGGGAAATGTGCAGCCGCGTCTCGTCGTCCTGCGGACCGGACAGCACGTCGCGGTAGATCTGCGCGACCTCCTCGAGGCCGACCTCGGGCAGCGCCTCCCCGGCGGCGGGCAGTTCGACCGGGTCGAGGTCCGCCAGCGTCGGCGGCGGCGGGCCGTCGAACAGGCCGAAGCCGCCGCAGGCGGACAGCAGCGCGACGGGAACCAGGAGAAGCAGCCTATTCACCGGGGCCACCCTGTATCGCGTTGTCGTGCAGCTGCGCGATGGCCAGCTTGCTCTGTCCCAGCGCGCGCACCAGCTGCTCGCCCTGCCGCTCCAGCTCCGCGATCGCGATGCCGCGCACTGCTGTCTCGGATCGCGCGATTGCCAACTCAACGCGACCGGCCTCCTCTGCGACCCGTTCGTCGAGCGCGCTGATCCTCGGTGCGAAATTCGACTGCGCGTGACCCGCGATGGCGGCGTCGACCCGCGTCATCGCCGTCACGGTCTCCCGGGCGAGCGCGTCCAGCTCGCGCAGGTCGCGCCGCGCCTGCCAGGCCCGCGCCGTGTACTGTTCGCTGTCGTCCCACAGCAGCAGGCCGCGCAGCAGGCGCAGCCTGTCATCGGTCGACCCGGCCGCGGTATCGTGCCGTTGCCCGATGTCGGCCGCGAGCGCCTCCGCCCGTTCCAGCCGCTCCCACCGTTGCACCTGTTCCCGGTCCGCCAGCAGGCGGCCGTCGCCCCCATCGATGGCCGCCTGCAATGCATCCCTTAGTGACGCCTGCCGCTGCAGCAACGTCTCGTGCCGCGACGCCATCCGGCCGCGGCGGTCGTCTTCCGCCAGCGACGACCACACCCGCTGCTGGTGCGTGTCGACGTGTCGCAGCACGGCGAGCCGCTCGGACGCGCGCGCGAGGTGACCGGCGATGCCGTACAGGTCACGCAGCTCCCTGAGCGCCACCTGGAATTGATGGCGGCTGACCAGGTGCGTGAGGTACGGCGAATGTTCACCCTCCGGCAGGATACCGACGCCGAACAGCCAGTCGGCATCGGCTTCTTCCCCGATGCCCAGCAGCGGGCCCAGCGGCTCGTCGCGGAACGCGGCAATCGCACGGTCCAGCCCGGCGAGCGCCTCGCTGTAGCGCTCACCCGCGTGGCGATACTCGCGGAGTGCCACGCCGGGACGGTCCAGTTGCGTGTAGGCATAGGGCACGGCCAGCAGGCTCTCCCGAGCGCTCTCATCGAGCAGGGAACGGCTCGCCAGTTGCCGCCAGGGGCTCAGTGCCTCGAGGTATTCGTCGCGCCCGGCGTGGGACCAGCCGTAGCCCAGCAACGCCCGGTTGGCGTAGGGCCCTTCGAGCCGCACCTGGCGGAAGGCCCCGGCGGATTGTTCCAGTTCACCCGCCGCGAGCCAGGCATAGCCCGCCGCGGTGAGGGTGCGATCGCGCAGCGCGCGGGACTCCGGCGATTCCGGCGTGTGTTCCGTGATCGACCCGAACCAGGTGGTGGCCGAAGCCCAGTCCTCACGCGACGCATAGGACGCGCCGAGGTTATAGGCGAGGTAGTGGCGCCAGCGCGAATCCTCGGGCAGCCCGGTCACGTAGCTCTCCGCACCGCTTGCATCCCCGAGCGACAGCGCGGCGCTGGCCCGCAGGTAGCCCGCCTCCTCGCGCACCGGGCCCGCGTAACCGTTTTCCATGTTCGCCAGCGTGTCCGCCGCGCGCGCCGCATCGCCGCGCTGCCAGGCGAGCTTGCCCAGGTAAAACCACGCCCGGCTCGCGTCGACGCTGTCGCGGGGCTTGCGCAGTTCATCGAGGAAAATGGCTTCCGCCTTCCGGTCCATGCCGTAGCCGAGCACCATGCCGCCGAGCATCAGGTTGGCGTTCGACGCATGCGGCCCGAGCGCCTCGAGCTCCTGCGCCGCGGTCAGCTCGGTAATCGCGCCGACGTAATCCCGCTGGAAGTAGTGGTAGAGGCTGGCGCCGTAGCGCAGTGACTGCACGGTCTCCGCCGCGACCGCCGACAGGGCGGCGAGACAGAGCAGCGCGGTCGTGAAGGTCCGGGCGGCAAACCGGTATAGCCTGTGACTCTCCCCGGCCATATCACCATTCCCTGACCCGGAACTCCGGCTGGCGCAGGGCCTCGGAGTCGACGATCTGCAGTTCGAGGTGCTTGGCACCCGGCGTCTTGTCGATGTTCAGCGAGGTGGCGCGCCGGTAGTCGCGGCCCTTCGGCCCGCGCCCGGTGAAGACCGCGACCACCTCGTGGGGTCCCGTTTTCAGGTTACCCATGTACAGCCGGTGCACGCCGCCGCGCCTGAGCGCGTCGACCTGGCGTTCCGTGTAGAGGTAGTGGCTGACCACGGCGCCGTCCACGGTGAGCTTCACCGCGTCCAGCGCGAAGAACTCCCCGACATCCAGCGACAGGAACACGGCGACCTGCGTGTTGTCCGGGAACAGCAGTTCCTCTTCGAGGATGAACAGGTCGCGGTTCAGCTGCAGCGTCTGCGCCTTGATGTCCTGCACCTCCTCGTCGAGTGACAGGCTCTCGCCCGCGCCGACATACACGCTCGTCAGCAGGCACAGCAGCGCAAGGCAGATGAGAAACGTACGGCTCATATCAGGCAATCACCCCGCCGTTGATACTGGGCAGCGGCAGGAACGCGACCAGCCGGTCGCGGTTGCCCGCGCCGCCGAGGCCCTGGTTGGGAAAAAAGCCCGGCTCGGCGAACAGGTTCTGTTCCCCGTGCAGGGCCATGTAGTTGAGGATCAGCGTTTCGACATTCAGGTTGACGTTGTTCGCCGCCGGGCTGGAATCGGTATCCACCGACGCGTCCGGCCGCATCCATCCCAGTTGCTGGTGCCTGGCCGTGTCGCCCATCGTGTCCATCAGGGTCGGTGCGCCGGCCGGGTCGAAGACCAGGAAGAAGGACGCCGCGGTGGAGGAATCATCCCCGGTCCACACGCCCTTGCCGACGCCGTTGACCACCTCGATCGAGCCGTTGCTGAACACCGAGCCGTCGCTGAACACGTAGACCATCAGCGGCGTGTTGCTCAGCCTCGCGTATTCCAGGCAGGCGCCGATACACTGCCCGGCGCGCAGGTCGCGCTCCTCGCCCGTGCGCCGGTCGCCCGTGTGGTAGTCGTAGCCGCCCATCTCGATGGTGCCCGCGCCGGCGATGCCGTCGATCACCAGCTTCATCACGGAGGCGGCCTTCTGGAATTCCCGGTCGCCGTCGAATTCCGCCTGGCTGAAAATACCGGTCGCGCCCACGATGTTCGGGTCGGCGGAGGGATCCAGCGCATCCGGGCTGGAGAACTTCTCCACCGTGTCGACGCTGCGCAGGTACTCGCAGCTCAGGCGGTCCTTCAGTCGCTTGTCCTCGTCACCCGGGTTCGCCAGCCCCGTGTTCACCAGGTCGAGCTTGAAATCGGTGATGCGCTTCATCGACTCCATCACCGACACGATGTCTTCGGCGTCGTCCAGCAACAGCGTCAGGTCGCCGACGTCGACAAGCCCGCTGGCATCCGCGGGGCGGTCGATCTTGGTGGGCCGCACCTCCGGGTCGATCATCATGGCCGGCGCCATGGAGTTGCCGCCGGACTCCGAGTTTTCCGAGCCGATCAGCTGCAGCACCTGGCCGCGCAATCCCGCCTGGTAAATGCCGTACATGGGGTTGTGGGGATTGTTGCCGGTGTCGTTGTCCGAGCGCCCCGGGATCACCGCACCGTTGACCAGCCCGACGCTAGCGGCCGCTCTTTCCCGTATGCCGCGCAGCATGGGACTGTCGGAGTGAAACAACAGGCCGAGGCTGTCGTCCGTGAAATCGCCGGTCGGCGACTGCGGATTGTTGCCGAAGGGCAGGATGTCCGCCGGCAGACCCAGCGTGGAGTAACCGCCGGGACTCAGCGCGTCGCGCTGCCCACCGGGGCCGCCGACCAGCACGTTGGAGCCCGCGATATTGGCGCCGCCCGCCAGGTCGAAACAGATAAACGGGATCTTGCGCCCCGACACGGCGCCGAGGTCACAGCTGCTGACACTGGTATAAGGCGACTGCAACAGGTTGGATGAGATGGCGTGTGCCCGGTTGCCCAGAAGCGACAGCAGTGACGTGCCGAGCAGGGTGCCGCATCCGGCACGAAAGCCCTGGGCGATAAAATCCCGCCGCGACACCGGGCGTCGGTGGTCGGGGTGCCTGAGTGCCTCGTCGGGGCGAAAAAAGCGAGTCATGTCGTGTTCTCCATGGCGTCGTCACTGCAGCAGTACGACGGCGCTGCCGAATACCGCCGTGCAGGCCGCCTTCACGACGTCCGCGGTACGGGAGGCCGGACAGGTGTTGTCGCCGTCGCAGTAAATGAGTCCGTCACGCTTGGTATGCGCGGCGGGATTCGGATCCGGGATCCAGCTGCCGTTACTGTTCACGTAGGGTTTCAGGTCGCGATCGTCGGTGATCAGCAGTTCGATCTCGTCGATGATCGCCGTCCTGACGCCGGGCGGCAGCAGGCCCGTGTTGATCGCCCGGTCCACGAGCGGGGTAACGATCCCGCCGCGCCACTCGGCGCCCACGCTCGCGACCGGCCGGTTGAAATCGAAGCCCGGGAACAACTCGCCGCGCAGGCCGCCGTCCTGCAGCAGCGCGTCACAGTAGGCCGCCGTCAGCTGCGTCGCCGCCATCAGGTGCGACGACGAGAAGGCGTTGAAGTCCGCGATGCCGGGCAGCGCGCGGCGCACCTGGCTGAAGGTTTCGCCCACGGTCTTGCCGGTCACGGGACTGACGCTGTCGCTGCCCGTCGGGACGCCGGTGAGCGCGGACAGTGATGCGTTGATGGCGTCGAAAGTGCGTACGCCGACATCGGAGGCTTCGCCGCCGGTCAGGGCCTGCTGGAACGGCAGCCGCGGGAACCCCTCGCGGGATCCGGACTGTCCGCCCACGTCGTCGAAGGCGAGGAAGAACACGTCCTGGTCCGCGCCGTTCTCCAGCGGGATGACGGTGCCCAGCTTCGCGAGCGAGTACACGACGCCGGAGTCCTGGCTGCTGACACCGGCCTGGATATTCACATACGCCTGGCCGATGCGCGCCAGCTTGCCGTTGATGCCGAGGTGTATACCCGCGAGGTCGAAATCCACGTCACCGCCGTCGGGATTGATATTCACGAAGAAGGGGCGGTCGAAGAGGTAGCTGCCCTCGTCGAACTGGCTCACCTCGAACACCACGTAACAGTAATTGGTCCGTTCACCCCCGCTCATCACGTGGCAGGTACCCTCGCGGTCGAGCATTTCCGCGACGCTGAACATCAGGTAGTACTTCTGGCCCACGCCGGCATCGAAATTCTGCGCGACCTGGTTCGGGTTCATGGCGCGGTTGTGAATCGCCACCATGCGCAGGGCGCCGGTCCAGGGATTGTCCCCGGAGATGGTGTTGCCCAGCACCACCGCGAAGGATTCGTTCCAGCTGTTCAGCAGGCCGCCACCCGCGGGATCGATGTCGCCGCTGAAGCTACCGTTGACGTAGATCTTGCGCCCTTCCACCGGGTCGAAGGTCACCACCACGTGTTGCAGGGTCGCCTGGGCCAGCTGCGCGTCGTCGTTCGTGATCAGCGCCGGCGCGCCGCCGTTGTTGTCGTCCGTCACCGAGCTGCGGTTGTACGCGAGGTAGTTGTAGAGGTTCTGGCTCAACAACAGGTTGCGGTTGTCCGGCCCCCCGGCGTAGCCCACGATCCACGCGTCCTCCTGGGTGACGTTGGCCGGCGCGACCCAGGCTTCCACGGTGTACTCGCCGGTCCCGCGAATCCTGTCGAACAGCTTCGCGCTGGCGCTGGCGCCGCCCTGGGCCTTGCCGTTCACCAGCCGGATGCCCCAGCCCGCAAGCCAGCTGTACTCGCCGGAGAGGCTGAGCGGAATCTCGGGCAGCACGCCGCTGGTATCCGCCGTCGTGTTACCCGACCCCTCGCGGAACTCCCACTTGGCGACGAGGTCGGTTTCGAACCGGCCGCCGCTGTCCGCGGCGACACCGTCCTCGCCGAGTACCTGCGCGGTACTGGTCAAGAGACCGGCGCTGACCTCGGTGACCGGCACGACCGCCGCCAGCGATGCGATGGCGGATTGCAGCGTCTGCGCATTGCTGTCGCAGTCGCTCCAGCAGTTGTGCGCCTCCGGTGACATGCGCTGTACCAGCCGGGAGCGTCCGGGCGCGGTGAGATCGACCTTGCCGCGCAGCGCGGCGAAGGCGACGTCCACGTCGTCGCTGGCGAGATAGGGCGCCTGGGGAATCGGCGAGGTGTCCGAGTGGCAGTCGCTGCAGTAGCGCGTCAGCAACTCCAGCAATTCACCCGATGCCTCGAGGTCCACACCCAGCGCCAGCACATCCGCGGCCGTCGATGGCAGTACGCGGGACGCCGAGGGCGCATAGGGACGGCGCGGCGTGAGTTTGACCGTGGCGACGCTGTCATCGGCGGAGTCCGCCCAGCGCTCGATGTAGCCGACGATGGTCGCGGCGCAGGTGGACGCCTGCGTCGGCGCCAGCCAGCAGTTGTGGCCGTTGGCGACGCGGGTCACGACGGGTGAGGCGGCGGGGTCGTTCAGGTTGACCACGCTCCTCGCGTACTGCCAGGCCTGGTTGACGTTGCCCTGGTCGACGAAGGCGGGCGTTCCCGTCCCGCCGGGGGTATGGCACTCACCGCAGCGGCCGTTGTCCGCGAGCGGATCGTAGAAGGCGATCTTGAAGTTCTGGATTTCCGCGGACGCGGGCGGCGGTCCCTCGTAGACGAAGCCTGTCGTGCCGCCGCCCTCCTGCGTGGGCAGGAAGTCGCGATTGCTGCCGCCGCCGTCGCTGCCGCCGCTGCAGGCCTGCAGCGCGCACGACAGCAGGAGCGCGGCAAATCGCGAGCGGTAATTCGTGACCGGGCTGCGCACGCGGGAGTCCATCACAGGTGAGCCGCGCAGTGGGCCGCGGCTTCCGCGAACACGCGCTTCATGTTGCCGGCGGCGTTGAACGTGCCCACCAGCGATTCCACCGCCGGCCCGTCGCCGGGCGCCGGCTCGCGCAGGCAGACGGTGCGAAAGGCCTTCTTCACCTGGCAGGAGGCGAACGCATCCGTGTCAGCCAGTTCACGTCCGAGCGACGCGGCGCCGTCACCCTCGGAGTACGCGGGATCGAGCGCCATGTCCAGCGGGCTGCTGTTGCCCGCCTGCCCGCGCCAGCCGATGCGTCCGCTGTTGTCGCCCAGGCGCCAGTAATTGGTCCAGTGATCGTTCGGCGTGATATAGCCCGGGGCGAAGGTCGTGCCGTTGATGAGGTACTTGCGCTGCACGCTGCCGCCCGTGTACTCGATGCTGCCGAGGTCCTTGCGCTGTTCCAGTTCCAGCCCGGGCGCGTCCTCCTCGTCGGGGTAGGGAAAATCGTAGTAGGCGAAGGCCTGCGCCAGCGGATCGAAGCCCGCATGGCAGTCCACGCACTGGTTGAAGAACAGGGTGCTGTCGCCGCCGGGACTGCGTGACACGTCCTGGCGGATGCGGTCGGCGGGCGCGGCGCCGTCCTTGAGCTGCTCCAGGTCCATGCACAGGTGGTTGAGCAGGGTGAAGCGCAGCATCGCGCGGTTGGTGCCGTCCACGAAGAACGCGCGCGCCGCGGTCCGGGATGTCATGACACCCGCGGCGGCCTCCGCCGGCAGCCCTGTCACCCCGCTCTGGCTGTCGCGCACCAGTACCGAGGGGTCTGCGAGGCTGGCCCCGGACGCCTCGAGAAATTCGTAGTGGTCGTTGTCCGCCAAGCCGTAGGCCGGTATCCCCGGCACGTTGCCGCGGTAGAGAATGTCCGCGGAAAGCAGTTCGCGGAAATCCTCCTCGTCGCGCACGATGCCGACAACCGTCGCGCTGTAATCGTTGAGCGGCGCGAACACGTCCTGCGCCTCGTTGGTCCAGGGCGTCGCCCAGTTCTTCACGGTAACCGTGTAGAAATCACCGTTTGCCGGGACGCCCGGCGCCCCGTCGATCGCGTACATCGCCGCGCCGACCAGCCCGCCGCCGCCCGTGATCGAGGACTCCATGGCATCGAGCATGGCGTCACTCGCCGGCACGCCGGTGAGGCGATCGTGCATGCGCTTTGCCTGGTCCCTCGGACCCGCGTGGCTGTTACCCGCGATGATCGCGCAAAGCACAACTGTGACAACGAACTGTCTGACCATAACTCCTGATCCGTACATGAGGGCGGTTCAGTAGGTTCAACGTTGCACTGGCTTTGCGGCGGTTATTGGATTCTGCCAGGCCGTCTGTCAAATACGCGCGTCAGAGTTTTGCGCGTAGTTTCTGTGACACCGATCACAGCTTGGCAACCTGCTCGCACCTGCGCAAGCATGTGTTGAGGAATACGGCAATATTTAACGAACTCCGCAAACGCCTGGTTATAACGCGTTATTCGCACAGGTTGTAACGCGACGATTGCAGAATAAGAAGCATGATTGAAACCACACTGTTTCTCTCATTTCTAAGCTTGGCAATTTGACGCCTTTTCATTTTGTTCGCTTGTGCGACTCAGTTGCACTCTGTAAAGCTAGCGCGAACATGATGAATATCTTTTATAACAATTATATACGCGCGACCTTTTTTGGCCTTGTTTTACAGTGGTTTTTGTACGGCTGTGGCGGCGGGGGCGGGGGCGGCGATATCACATTCGTGTCCGGCAGCCAGGACGACAATCCGGTCGTCGTCGAGGTTCCCGTTGCCTACATCAAACGACCCCTGACCGAACAGGTTCCCGACCTGCGAGATCCGATCGCGTTTTTCCCCGGCGCAAGAATGTTCGTGCGCGACCGCTCCGCGACGAGTGCCGACGAAGTCGATGTCAGCGCACAGATCGCCAGTATCGTTGCGGAAGAGGAAGGCGTGACCGCGGACATGGTTTCACTCGACATCAAGGGTCTCGAGAGTTCCTTCGACGGCAGCACACTGGTCTTCTCAGTACGCGCCGTTGCGGAACCCGTCGACGAGAACCTGGCACTGACGACCTGGAACCTCTGGACCTACGATATCGAACAGGACCGCGCGCAATATGTGATCAGCTCGCGTATCAAGCGCAACGAGGGCGTCGAGGCCGGCAGAAGCCACGACCTGGCGCCGCACTTCCTGCCGGACGACCGCATCGTGTTCAGTTCCACGCGGCAGGTCGAAAGCCAGGGCCGCCAGCTGAACGAGGGGCGCGTACAACTGTTCGCGGCGCTGGATGAGAGCCGGCGCCGCCCCGCCGCCGTGCTCCACGTGTTCGATCCGCAGCTGCGCGGGGACGAGTTCCGGCAAATCTCCTTCAACCAGAGCCACGACCTCGACCCGGTGGTGCTCTCCTCCGGCGAGATCGTCTTCAGCCGCTGGAACAACACGGCGACAGACCACATCAGCCTGTACCGTATCGATCCCTCCGGGCTCGGCGTGTCACCCCTGTTCGGCTTCCACAGCCAGGACAGCGGTACCGAGGGAGGCACCGTGGTCTACAGCCAGCCGCGCGAACTGGACGACGGCCGGCTGGCCAGTGTCATTCGCGAGGGTGCCTCGCCGGAACTCGGCGGCAGCATCGTGTTCATCGACGCGCAAGGATTCTCCGATGTCGATCAGCCCACCTGGGACAACGCGGGCGCCGCCGGCTCCGGACAGGTACCGCTGACCTCGCGTGAGATTCGTACCGACGCCCTGGTGTCGCGCGGCGGACGCTTCGGTTCCGTGTATCCCCTGCGGGACGACACCGGGCGCATGCTCGTGACCTGGAGCGATTGCCGCGTCCTCGACGAAGAGGCGTCCGACATCGATACGGCACGCGCACTGCCCTGCAAGCTGCAACCGGATAACGAGGAACCGGCGCCTCCAATGTACGGCGGCTGGCTCTACGACCCGGACAGCGACACCCAGCGTCCCGTCGTCATCCCGGAGGAAGGCTTCGTCGTGACGGAGCTTATCGCGGCGGAGCCCAGGGATTTTTCGGCCCTGGTGCCGCTGCCGGACACCTACGACAGCCAGCTGGCGCAACAGGGTAAGGGCCGGCTGCTGATCGACAGCGTCTACGACATCGACGGGGTGGACGGCTCACCACAGGGAATCGCGCAACACGCGCGGCCCGGCACACCCGCATTCGCCGCCCGACCCGCGCGCTTCCTGCGCTTCTACCAGCCGGTGCCCGTGCCCGACGACGAGGTGTTCGAAATTCCCGCCTTCGCGTCAGGCGCCGCGGGCGGGCTGAGGTTCATCGAGATACTGGGCTACGTGCCGGTGGAACCCGACGGCTCGGTCACCGCGGCGGTACCCGCCGACCGGCCGTTCAGTTTCGACGTGCTGGACGCACGGGGCCGGCGCACGGGTGCACGGCACGATTACTGGCTGCAGGTGGGCGCGGGGGAGCTGCTGCGCTGCGCCGGCTGCCACGATCATTCGACGGGCCTGCCCCACGGCCGCCTGGATTCCCAGCCGTCGTCGTCCAACAACGGTGCCGTGGCGCTTGCGAACGGCGGCTTCGGCTTCCCCGGCACCCGCAGCGAGGAACTGTTCGCGACGGTTGCCGGCCAGAGCATGGCAGAGGTGTGGGACCTGCACCGCCCGGCAGGCAACGCGGATGACACGGCCAGGGAAGCGACCATCGCGCCGACTTACACCGATGAATGGCACGCGCCCGGAATCACCGCCGAACAGGCGATCGACGACCGGGACTACAGCGCCGCCTGGCCCGACATCCCGCCGGAGCGCAACCCCGTCGTCAACAGCTTCGACCCGGGCCAGCCGAGCCGCATCGTCATTAACTACGTCGACCATATCCAGCCGATGTGGGAGCGCGTTCGCGACCCGCGCACCGACAGCGCGGGCAACGCGGTGGCGACCTGCACCGGCTGCCACTTCGACGGCGAGTCGACAATGGTTCCCGCAGGGCAACTGGATCTCACGTCGGCACCGTCCTCCGAAGAGCCCGGGCACTCTGTCTCCTATCGCGAACTGGTGTTCGCGAGCCAGGAGCAGGTGATCGGCGCCGGCGACACGGTCACGGGACGGGAACGCCTCTGCAGCTCGCTGGACGAGCAGGGAAATACCCTCACCGTCAACGAGCCGGTGCTGCTGGACGCCGTCGCACAGGCGGGATCGGCCGCCGCCAGCGAGCGGCTGTTCAACTGCTTCGAGGGCGGCGCCTGCGGCCCGCCACCGGCGCCGCCGCTACCGGATAACTGCGTGGAGGGCGACGGCATGGTGGTACCCGCCACGCGGAACACCGTCAACCACGAAGGCCTGCTGTCCGAGACCGAGCTGCACCTGCTGTCCGAGTGGCTGGACATCGGCGCCCAGTACTTCAACAACCCCTTCGATGACCGCCTCGTTGAGTAGTTCCCGTGATCATCCCGTACCTCACCATGCAACACCCTGCCGGCTGCGCGCTGCACACGGCGCTCGCGTGGGCGTTGCTGCTGTTAGCCGGCGCGGCGCACGCGGAGGACGCACTGCCGGAGTCCTGGGTGGTGGACGCGTACATCGAGATGCGCACCCAGCCGGGACGCGGCTACCCGGTGTTCTACGTGGCCGAGCGGGGCGAGCGCATTGAACTGATCCGCCGACGCACGGACTGGGTGCAGGTGCGCAACCACCGCGGTATCGAAGGCTGGGTACACGTGGACGATGTCGGTCGTACCGTGGATGCGCTGGGCGAGGTACTGGCGCTCGCCAGCCCCGACTTCGAGGCCTTCACCCAACGCAACTGGGAGTTCGGAATACTCGCGGGCAGCTATGACGACACGGACGCCCTGGGCGGTTACGTCGGCTGGCACTTCACGCGCAACCTGAGCCTGGAGCTGGCGGCCACCGAGAACTTCGGCGACGCCTCCGACGGCCGGGCCGTCAACCTCAGCGTGGTGCACCAGCTCTACCCGACCCTGCGCTACTCGCCGTTCCTCACCGTCGGCTTCGGCCGGCGCGAGACCTCGCCGCGCTCGACACTGGTGGATACCGAGGATCGCACGGACAACACCGCGAGCGTGGGCGCCGGCCTGCGGGTCTACCTGTACAAGCGGCTGTTTCTCCGCCTGCAGTACAAACACTACTCGGTCATGACGGACCGGGATGACGATGAAGAGGTGAACGAATGGAAAATCGGTATCAGCGCTTTCTACTAGTGGCCCTGTGCGCCATCGGCCTGCCGGTCCTGGCACAGGACCCGTTCGAGCCGCCGCCGGACGTGGTGGAGCCCGACATCGAGCGCCGTGAGATCAGTCCCGCGGCCATCGACACCGAGGATTTCGAAGTGACCGGCTACGCGGGAATCCTGAGCATCGAGGATTTCGATTCCGACTTCCTCTGGGGTGCGCGGCTCGGCTGGCACGTCACCGAGGACTTCTTCCTCGAGGCGTCCTACGGCGCCTCGCAGGGCGACAGGACCAGTTTCGAGGACCTGTCCGGGGGGGCTCCGCTGTTCGAGGACGCCGACCGGGACTACACCTTCTACAACCTGGGCGTGGGCTGGAACGCACTGCCCGGGGAGATATTCCTCGGCAGCCGCGCGTTCAAGTCCGACCTGTACCTGTTCCTCGGGGTCGGCGGCACCGACTTCCTCGATGACAACTGGTTCACAGTCAGCGCCGGCGTGGGCTACCGCCTGCTGCTCACCGACTCGCTCGCCTGGCGCCTGGACGTCCGCGATCACATCTTCGACCGCGACACCTTCGGCGACGACGAGATCACCCACAACATCGAACTGTCCACCGGCCTGTCATTCTTCTTCTGACGGGCATGGCAACGAGAGGAGGCAAGCTTATGCGAACGTTGATCCAGATACTGACCATGTCCCTGCTACTGGCGGCGGCGCCCGCGTGGACAAGCGACATCGGCTCCGAGGCCGGCAACTTCACCCTCAAGAGCGCCGGCGGCAGCAACATCCGCCTCAGCGAGTACCGCGGGCAGGTGGTGCTGCTCAATTTCTGGGCCTCCTGGTGCGGTCCCTGCCGGCAGGAATTCCCCCATCTCGACGACCTGCACCAGAAGTACGCGGGTCTCGGCTTTACCGTTTTCGGCGTCAACGTCGAGCGGGACCGCGCTTCCGCCGACCGGGTGCTGCGGGACATACCGGTCACGTTCCCGGTGCTGTTCGACGACAACAACCAGGTCAGCGAGCTGTACAACGTGGACGCCATGCCCATGACGGTACTGGTGGATCGCGCGGGCGTCATCCGCTACCTGCACCGCGGCTACCGGCCGGGCTACGAGATGGCCTACGACAAGCAGGTACGCGCGCTGGTGAAGGAGTAAGCGAGCTATGAAAAAACGACATATCATGCTCCTGTGCGTTCTCGCGATACCCGTGATCGGCGGCTGCAGCATGAGCATCACGCCCTGGGTGAAACCCTACGAGCGACAGAACCTCGCGGACCCGTTGATGAGCTTCAATCGCCACCCGGTGGCCGACGGCTACACGCACCATGTCTACCAGGTGCGCGAGGGCGCGCGCGGTGCCGAGGGCTCGGGAGGCGGCGGCTGTGGCTGCAACTAGGCGCACTCTGCTTGCAGCGGCCCTGCTGGCGCCGTGTATCGCCCGGGCGGTGGTGCTGCCCGAGGAGCGGGCCGACGCGATGTACCACCGCTACGACGGCGGCGGCGTGACCGTGGAGGGGCCATCCGTGCTGGTGCGCAAGAACTTCAGGGAGACTTATTCACTGAGCGCCAACTACTACGTGGACTACGTCAGCAGCGCCTCAATCGACGTGGTCGTCAGCGGCGCCTCTGAGTACGACGAGACGCGCACGGAATACTCCGTGGGCGGACAGTATCTCTACGACAAGGCCATCGTCAGCGCCGGCTACAGCAACAGCGACGAAAGCGACTACAAGGCCGACACCTACTACTTCGATGTCAGCCAGGATTTCTTCGGCGACCTGACCACGCTGGCCTTCGGCTATACCCGGGGGCAGGACGACGTGTTCCAGAACCTGAACGACGAGTTCGCCGAGGAAATCGACCGGCACCAGTTCCGCGTGGGCGTCACGCAGATCGCCACGCCCAGCATGCTGCTGAGCCTCGACTACGAGCTGATCACCGACGAGGGCTTCCTCAACAACCCCTACCGCAGCTACCGCTACCTCATCGACCCGCTGGACCCGTCGGCGGGCTTCCAGTTCGCCCAGGAAGTCTACCCGGATACGCGGACCAGCGACGCCGCGGCGCTGCGCGCGCTCTACTACCTGTCGGAACGCAGGACGATCGGCGGCAGCTACCGCTTTTTTACCGACGACTGGGGCATCGATGCGCACACCGCGCAGGTCGGCTACTCGCAGGTCTGGCGCGACCACTGGACGTTCGACATCAAGTACCGCTATTACCAGCAGGACGCGGCGGACTTCTACGCCGACCTGTTCGAGTTCCCTTCACAGGACGCGAAGGACTGGCGCGCCCGGGACAAGGAGCTCAGCAAGTTCAACAACCACACCCTGTCGGCCTACCTGAGCTACGAGCGACCGCTGCGCTATTACATCTTCGAGCGCATGGCACTGACGCTGCAGTGGGACCATATCTGGTTCGACTACGACAACTTCACCGACCTGCGGGTAACGACGGACATACCGGGTGAGGAACCCACCTACGACTTCGAGGCGGACGTCTTCAAGGTGATCTTCACCGTGTGGTACTGATTCGACCGGCGCGGCTAGGGCTGTACGCTGCGCAGCAGCTCATCCGAGTAATGCAGCTTGCCGGCCCCGTCGATAATGATCGCGTCCACGCCGGGCAGTCCGTTGACGAGGTCCAGGCCCTTCTCGACACCCAGCACGAACACGGTGGTGGACAGCGCATCGGCGTCGATCGCGTCAGGGGCGAGGATACTGGCGCTCTGAACCTCCCGCGCGGACTCCCCGGTCTGTGGGTCCAGTATGTGGTGGTGGCGCACACCGTCGGAGACGAAGAAGCGTTCGTAGTCGCCCGAGGTCGAAATGGCCGTATCCGCGAGGGGGATCAACACCGCGAACTCACCCTCCCTGCGCGGGTGGCGGATGCCCACGGTGCGCGGCCGGTCGCCCTCCTTGCCGCCCAGCAGGCGGCTGTCGCCCCCGGCGCTGACCACCGCCGAGGCAACACCCGCCGCCTGCAACAGGGCGATGCCGCGATCCACGGCGTAGCCCTTGGCGATGCCGCCCAGGTCGATCTGCAGGTCCGGCAGGGTGAAGCGAATCGCGTTCCGCGCCGCGTCGGTCTCGATGGCGCGGTAATCGACGTTCGCCCGGCCGGCCCTGATTACCTCCTCGCCCGGTGCCTTGCCCGCGCGGTAGTCGTAGTGCTGGCCGACCGAGGCGAAGCTGATATCGAAGGCGCCGTCGCTCAGCTCGGAGTAGTAGCGAGCGCGCTCGACGACGGCGATGATCTCCGGCGTAGTCAAAAGTGATGCCTTCGCCGCCTCGCGGTTGATGCGCGACAGCTCACTGGCGGGATTCCAGGGGTTCATCATGAGGTCAAGGCGCTCGACCTCGGCGAACACCTCCCGCGCGAGGCGGGCGGCGCGGGTCTCGTCCTCGCTCCAGATCTCGACGGTGACGCGGGTGCCCATCAGCTCCCGCTCCTCGCGCAGCCAGTCCGCCGCGGCGGGCACGGCGGCCCAGGACAACGCGAGCAACAGGCTGGCGCGCAGGATATTCGAGGGGTTTGTCACTGGCTGCACGTCTACCCCGCCGCGACGCGTCTCAGAAGCGGTAGCCGACCGTCAACCCGTAGGTGCGCGGCTCCAGCAGTTGCAGGGTGCGGAACAGGCCCACGGCCTGGCCCTGCAGGTACTGGCCGGTCCAGTGATCGTCATCGTTGATGTTGCGAATCCACAGTTCACCGTACCAGTCCTCGTTCGCGGATGTCAGCACCGAGGAGGCGTTCCAGACATCCCAGCTGTCGAGCTTGTCGTCCTGGGTGTTGAATATCCGCGTGTAGAACTCCTCCTGCCAGTAATAGCTGGTGGACACGCTCAGGCGCATGCCGTTGCCGAGGAACCAGTTGTAGCCGATCGCCGCGTAGACGGAGTACTCCGGGGCATTGGGCAGCTCGTTGCCCTTCACGCTGACCGGCAGGCCGGGACAGGTCGGCCCGCCGTTGGGGCACTCGTCCGACACCAGGAGGTTGGAATCGATGCCGGACTGGATATTGTCGATGTTGCCCATCTGGTTGATGTCGGCGGGGTCGAAGGTCTCGTAGCTTCCCAGTTCCGAATCCAGCCAGGACAGGTTCAGCAGCATGTTCCAGTTCGGGGTGGGCACCCAGATGAATTCACCCTCGAATCCATAGACGTCGGCGTCCATGTTCTCGTTGATGGATGTCTGGCTGATGATCTTGGAGACCTGCAGGTCCTCGTAGTCATAGTAGAAGGC
>CAJIAY010000342.1_pt1 | contig 17205 bp, 11 predicted proteins | sample 9199221 | NCBI WGS metagenome assembly CAJIAY01 (sample SAMEA7708283, study PRJEB35096) | sediment metagenome | biome: marine neritic benthic zone biome [ENVO:01000025]; feature: sediment [ENVO:00002007]; material: shallow marine sediment [ENVO:03000034] sea grass bed [ENVO_01000059] ...
CTGCAGGCCCTCGCCGGCGAGGGTGGTGCGCCCCGCGGTGCCGCCGACGAGGAACCCGCGGGCCTGGATGTCGCCGGCCGCCCAGGCGAGATCGCCGACCCGCTGGAAGCCGAACATCGAGTAGTAGATGTAGAACGGGATCATCGGCTCGCCGTGGTGCTGTAGGCGGTGGCGGCGGCGATCCAGTCGCACATCGCCCCCGCCTCGTTGATCCCCTCCTGCAGGATCTGGCCCTTGATGTCCTCCTTGTAATACATGATCTGTCCCGCGTCCTGCGGCGTGTAGCGCTGGCCCACGGAGGAATAGATGCCGAGCTGCCGGAACATGCCCTCCATGCCGAAGGTGCGCGCCTCGTCGGGCACGATAGGCACCACCCGCTCACCGATGTTCTTGTCCTTCACCAGGCTGGACAACATGCGTACGAAGGCCATGGTCGTGGAAATCTCGCGCTCACCGCTGCTTTTCAGCTGGTTTTCGAAGGTATCCAGCGCCGGCGTCTCAAGCAGTTCCATGTCGGCGCGCCGCATCGGCAAAGGACCGCCCAACTCGTCGCGCCGCTCGCGCATATAGCGCATTTCGGGACTGTCCGCCGGCGGGCGGTAGTAGGGCACGTTCTCGAGTTCCTCGTCGCTCACCGGTATGCCGAAACGATCCCGGAACGCCTTGAGGCTGTCTATGTCCAGTTTCTTCAGGGAATGCGTTTCGTTGCTGGCCTCGCCCGCCTCGCCGGTACCGTAGCCTTTCACGGTCATGGCGAGGATGGCGGTGGGTCGATTGTGCTCCTCGAGCGCCGCGGCATAGGCGGCGTAGACCTTGTAGGGATCGTGCCCGCCGCGGTTGAGGTACATGATATCGTCGTCCGACAGGTCGGCGACCAGTTCCAGCAGCTCCGGGTACTTGCCGAAAAAATGCTCCCGGGTATAGGCGCCGCCGTTGAACTTGTAGTTCTGCAGTTCGCCGTCACAAACCTCGTCCATGCGCTGTTGCAGCAGCCCGGTCTTGTCCTTCTCCAGCAGGTGATCCCATTTGCGGCCCCAGATGACCTTGATGACGTTCCAGCCCGCGCCGCGAAAAACGCCCTCCAGTTCCTGGATGATCTTGCCGTTGCCGCGCACCGGGCCGTCCAGGCGCTGCAGGTTGCAGTTGATCACGAAGTTGAGGTTGCCCATCCCCTCCCGGCCCGCCAGTGAGATCGAGCCAAGGGATTCGGGCTCATCACACTCGCCGTCACCCATGTAGCACCACACCTGCCGGTCCTTGTGATCGATCAGGCCGCGGTCCTGCTGGTACTTCATGACGCGCGCCTGGTAGATGGCCTGGATCGGGCCGAGCCCCATGGAGACAGTCGGAAACTGCCAGTAGGTGGGCATCAGCCAGGGGTGGGGATAGGACGACAGCCCGTCTCCCCCGACCTCGCGACGGAAATTATCGAGTTGCGCCGCCTCCAGGCGTCGCTCGAGGTAGGAGCGCGCGTACATACCCGGCGCGCTGTGACCCTGGTAGAACACGAGGTCGCCGGGGTGACCGCCCCCGGTGCCGCGAAAGAAGTAATTGAAGCCGACATCGTACAGCGTGGCGCTGGAGGAAAAACTCGAGATGTGTCCGCCCAGGCCGTCGTCGTTGTCGTTGCCGCGCATCACCATGGCCAGCGCGTTCCAGCGCACCAGTGAGCGGATGCGCCGCTCCATGAAGAGATCGCCGGGCATCATCTTTTCCTCGCTGGGAGGAATCGTGTTGGAAAACGGCGTGATGGCGGCGGTCGGCAGGCGCAGGCGCAGGTCGACCGCATGCTTGGCCAGCTCCAGCATCAGTTGCGCCGCGCGTTCCTCACCGGCGTGCCTCACGACGTCGTCGAGCGCTTCGATCCACTCGCGGGTTTCCGGTGGGTTGGTATCTTCCGTCATGCCGATGTCGCTCCTGCCGGCCGGGGAGGCCGGTTAATCCTGATCCATCTGGTTCCAGAATAGAACCGGACAGCAAACGAAGGGGTTGCGAAGAACGTGCGGCCGGTTGCCGATCCCTTCCTGGCGCCTTTGCCCCAGGAGAGATACTAGCCAAGGGCCGGGGACAAATCTATTTGGTTCTAAATTAGAACCTATGAACAAACCGCCTGGCCCGACCGCAGCTCACTCGATGACATAGGCGTCGTGGTCAGCCTTGATCGCCCCGGCGGAGTCGTACACCCGGAAGTCTCCCTGCGGCAGCACGCCGGCGCGCCCGGGCGCCACCACCTGCAGCGAGTGGCGTCGCTCGAGGAATACCGTTTCGAAAGCACGCGTCCAGCTTTCCAGCGTAAGATCGCCCACCGCGGCGGCCATGGCCTCGCGTCCCGCAAAATCGTATTGCTTGCGCGCAATCGACTGCCAGTAAAACTCACCCCGCTCCGCGAGGTTCTTGTCGGGTCTCAGGATATCGCTGATCAATGATACTTTGTGACGCTCGAACTGCGACTCATCCAGTGAGGCCACCACGCCGTCCATGAAGCCCTGCATGGCGTCGGCGACCGCCGCGGCATCCGCGACCGGCGACTGGACCAGCATCAGCACGCCCGGCACCTCGAGCCGGGGGTAACTGTAGGCGCCAACCACGTACCCCAACTGCTGCTCGGTGCGCAGCTGCTGGAAAAACCCTGAAGACATGACCTGGGCCGTCATTGCGGCCAGCGCGCGGTCCTGCCAGCTGTCGCCGGCCCCTTGCAGGTACCAGGCAACGACCGAGTCGTCGTGGGGTACCTGCACCGGGTATTGCAGCGACTCACCGCCGGCAAGCTTCAGGATGCGTACCGCGGGCAATGCCGGCGCCGGCCCCTCCGCGAGAACGCTGTCCAGGGCCTGCGACAATTGCTTCACGCGATCGCCCCGGTAATTGCCGTACACCAGCGCCTCGGCGGTGGCGCCCTGCCAGAAGCGGCGGATAAAGTCCTCCAGCGCGGCGAGGTCCGTCTCCTCGAGTGCCGAGATCAGCGCCCGTTCGCCCCAGACGCCGTGCTGCAGGGCCTCGTTCAGGTCGTCGACAACCTGGCTGCTGGGACGCCTGGCGACCGAGTTCTCGAGCTTGCGGATCTTATCGCGCCGGATGTCCTCGAAGCGGGTGGGGCTGAAACGGGGGGACCGGATCACCTCGAGCAGCCGCTCGAGCAGCAGGGGCTGCTTGTCGGTGTACCCGCCCAGGCGCAGCGAGATGCCGCGCGCGTGCTTGCGGAAACTGAAGCTCATGCCCGCCAGCTGCGCGGGGTAGGCAAACTCGTTGACGTGGTCCGTCAGCAGGGCGGTGTAGAGTGCGGCCTGCGCCGCCTGCCGCGCGTCGCGCCCGACCTCGGGCGAGCGGAAGTTGATGTAGATCAGGCCCCTCGGTACCCGGAATTCGTTATCGGGCATGAACCAGATCGCCTGGCGCTCTGCCTGCAGCAGGACTTCCGGCATGGCGGGCATGGGGTCGGGCAGCGGCACCAGCGCGACATCCTCTGCAATAAACTCGTTGGGCGACGGCAGGTACAATGCCGCCACGGCCGCGTCACCCCCATTGCCTGCCAGTCCCGTGGTGTCGAGCAGCCCGCTACTGTAGGGCACCTGGTAAAACCCGGATACCCGATCGCCCGCCACAGACTGGTCACTGTACATCACCACCGCGTTGCGCGGCCGGATAAGCTCTATCAACTCGACCAGCGCCTCTTCCTCGTACCGGTCCATGATGTAAGGGCCGCGCAGGACATCCTCGGGGCCGTAGTGCTGCATCCCGGTGGCCAGCGCGCTCACGTAGCCCATCGGGCTGCCCTGCTCCCGAAAACGGAAGGCGAGGTCGGCCAGCTGCGACTGCTCCCGGTACAACCAGTCCTGCGGCCCCTCCCGGCGCAGCATGTCCATGTAGGCGAACAGCAACTGCAGTATCCGTTGCGGCTGCTTTGAGCCCTTCTCCGTCAGGGTCACGGATATGCTGAACAGGGCGCCGCCGTTCCAGCCGAGACCCTCGCCCGCGCCCAGCGATTCGGCGAGCCCCTCTGCCTTCAGCTGCGACAACAGGCTGCCCTCCCCCTCGTGGCCCACCAGGTTACCGACATAGAGTCCGGGCTTGGCGCGGTACTGGTCGCGGTAATCGGGGATCGGAAAGGACACCGTCATTTGCCGCTGGGTCGCCAGCGGCTCGACCTGCACAAACAGCGGCAGCTGCTCCGGGGCAAAAAGCGGTGCGGCGATTTCGGGTCGCCGGTAGTCCCGGTTGGGCACCTGGCTGAAGAGGGGACGCACCAGGGCCTCCAGTTCGTCCAGTGACTGGGAGCCCAGCACGGCGAGTCGCATCACGTTGGCGGAGTAGTGCCGGTCGTAGAATGCGATCATGTCGTCGCGCACCGAAGCGTCCGGGCGGTCGGCCAGGGTGTCCAGCGTACCCACCGTGAACTGGCTGTAGGGGTGATCGGGGTTCACCACCTCCTGCAGGACATCGAGCCCGCGTCGGTCGTCGCTCTTCAATCCCATCTGGAATTCGGCCTCCACCGCGTTCTTTTCCCGTTCCACGTAGCGCGCGTCGAAGCGCGGCGCAATGAAGAACTGGGCAAACCGGTCAAGCGCCTCGGGCAGGTACTCCGAGTTGATATCGAAGAAGTAATTGGTGTTCTCAAAGCTGGTGTAGGCGTTGTGGGAACCTCCGTGCTCGGTAATGAAGCGCTCGTATTCGGCGGCATCGGGATACTTGTCCGTGCCCAGGAATAGCATGTGCTCGAGGAAATGCGCGAGACCCGCACGACCGGGCGGGTTATCGCCGCTGCCGACATGGACGTCGAGCGAGGCGGCGGCCTTGGGCGCTCCCGGATCGGAGACCAGCAATACCTCGAGCTCGTTGTCGAGCGTAAGCAGGCGGTACCGGTAATCGTCGTTGGGGCTCTGGACCGGCTGCAAGCCCGGGGCCGTCGTGGTGGCACACGCCGACACCAGGACAAGGAGACACAGACAAAGCAGGGCCTTTAATCCCTGCCGGGGATTCAACCGGGTCATCAATCACTCCATCAGGTACGTATCAGCCGGGGTCGGCCACCAGCTCCGCCGACTCGGGCCAGGCATTGATGATTGCCTTGATCAGGGTGGCCAGCGGTATCGCGAAGAATACGCCCCACAGCCCCCAGATTCCGCCAAAAAACAACACCGCGAGAATAATCGCCACCGGATGCAGGTTGACCGCCTCCGAGAACAACAGGGGAACCAGGACATTACCATCCACCACCTGTATCAACAGGTAGACCGCAAACATGTAATAAAAATCCGCGGTCAGTCCCCATTGGTAATAACCGACCAGTGCCACCGGCAGGGTCACCAGCGTCGCGCCGATGTACGGAATAATGACCGACAGGCCTACGAGCAGCCCCAGCAGGGCGGCATAGCGCACTCCCAGCCAGGCAAAGGCGAAGTAGGTCACCGACCCGATAATCAGGATTTCCAACACCTTGCCCCGGGCGTAGTTGGCCACCTGCTGGTCCATCTCCGTCCAGATACGCCGCAGCAAAGGACGCTCCCGGGGCAGGAAACGGCCCAGCCAGTCGAAGATCTGCTGCCGGTCCTTGAGGAAGAAAAACACCAGCAGGGGAATGAGAATTATGTAGACCATCACGGTCAGGATAGAGGGGATCCAGGCGAGGGAACCGGTCACCAGGGCGGGCCCAAGGCCCGCCAGCTCGGCCTGTACGACGGATACCAGTTCGCCGATCTGGGCCTCCGAGAAAAACTGGGGGTAACGCTCCGGCAGCACGTTCAGCAGCTCCTGTCCCCGGGACAACATGGAGGGCAGCTCGGCGGCCAGGCTCAGCAGCTGGCGCCAGACCAGCGGCAGCAAGGCAAAGCAGAAACCGAAGAAAATGCCCACGAACACGAGGTAGGACACGGTGACGCCGAGCCACTGCGGCATCCCGTAGCGCTGCAACAAGCCGGACAGGCCCTGGGCAAGATAGGCGAGCACGATGGCGGCGAGCACGGGCGCGAGGATATCGCCGATCGTCATGAGGAGAACGACCGACACCGTCAGCAGCACCAGCAGGAGCACCGATTCCTCTTCCGACAGGTAGCGCTTGTACCACTTCCTGAAGATATCCAGCATAAGACGTCCGAATGCTTACAGGTGATTCGCGACCATTCTGACGGCTTTAGGAAGTAAACGGAAGCGGGCGGGCGCTCAGCACTTCTCCAGCAGGTAGCGGTAGACGCCCCCCGACTCTTCACTCGCCAGCAGGCGGTGCCCGGACTGTTCCGCGAAAACACGAAAATCCCTGACCGAGCCCCGGTCCGTCGCCAGCACCCGCAGGCGCTCGCCTACCTGCATGGCGTTGAGGGCGCGCTTGGCCTTCAGCAGCGGCATGGGACACGCCAGCCCCGTGGCGTCCAGCTCGATCAGTTCCTGTTCCGTCATCCCGTTACGTCCAGAACATACAGGCACGGAGTATACGCCAGGGGCCGGGGGGCATGCCCCGCAGCTCGGCTACGGGGGTGAAGGCGGCAGAGGCGGCGGCGCGAAATCCGCGGTGAAGCTGTGCTCGACGAGGCGGCCGTAGTTCCTGTCGCTATCCTCGGAGAAGGTGCGCTCCCAGGCGACGAAGCCGATCATGGGAACCGGGGCCGCGACAGGCGTCATCACGCACTCGTCGCCGTTGATCGGGCCGGCCGCCACGTCACACCAGGCAAAGCCCAGGCCCTGGTCCGTGGCCGTTACGGACAGGGACGCCCAGCCAACAGGGCTGTCGATACCCGCCTCCGCCGGGTCGGCAGGGGTGACGAAACCGCTCTGCAACACATCCTGGCCGCCCCAGGTAATCACGTTGACCTCGTAATCCAGGAACGCCGTGTCGGGCGCCGGCGACGGCGAGAAGTTCAGGCCGCCCGGGACGGCGGAGCCCTCTTCGCGGTCATAGACATCGAACTCCGCCTGGACCGGGATCTCACGGTAATCCCAGTTATCCTCCGCGTCGTCGTCTCCCGCCAGCCAGGCCTCGAGCTGGTAGAAGTCGACCAGCGCATACTGACCGGGAAAGGTAACCACCCAGTCAGTCGCCGCACCGGTCGCCGGGTTGTAGGACCAGTCGTTCATGACATTGTTGGCGCCGAGTTGGAAGCGCACCCAGTTGATGGAATCCCGCGCGGTATTCAGAGAGGTGCCACCGCGCACGTCGGGGAAATCCCAGCCGAAGAGCGAGTTGACCGGCTCAGCCGCGTAATTCTCCAGGCCGTATTGCTGGTGGCTCATCATGGGCTCGAAGCCGAACAGCTGCAGGTGCACCGCGTTGTTGCCAAACTCGATGCCGGTGTTGTTGTCGCGGATGAAGTAGGACACCTTCAGCACATCGTCCGTGTCCATGTACACGCTGTCGCCGTTTGCGCCGGCGGTCTCGTCGTAGTCCAGTATGGCCTCGACGAAAAAGTTGGAACGCACGTTGTTGCAGTTGACCGGCTGGCCGTTGACATGCAACGCCGCACTGGAAATCGGCTGGTCGGGGTCCGCCTGTCCCATGCCGATCACCTCGATATAGCCCTCCTGCGCGCCGGCGAGACGCTCGCCGAAGACCGGTGCGTATGTCTTGCCATCACCATTATCAAGCAATTCCGGGGCCGTGCAGGAATTGTCCTCGGTGACAAACCGCATCTCTTCCTGGTCGCCCGATAGCGTACCCGTCCAGACGTCCTCGGGCGAAAGGATCAGGTTGAAGTCGAGGATATCCAGCGAATCCTCCGCGCGACGCAGGCGTATTTTCAGGACCTGCGTGTACGCGCTGGCATTGACGATATGCACGCCGGTGACCCAGTCCTCCCGGACCGTGTAATAGGGCACGAAGGCGGCATCACCCAGCGTCGGGTATTGGCCGGTGAAAGGCTGTGCGTTCAGGTTCGCCGCGCCGGACAACGCTGCCAGGCCGGTTGCCAGCACGAGAGGCTTGATTGAATTTTTCATGGTCAGAGTTCCTGCAAACACGTCACGGACTTCACCGAAGTCCTGCTATTTATTGAAATCCTGTTAATTATTATCGGACAAGGGATTTTCAAATGACTAACACGCCTATGCTATCACCAGCCAACCTGTAATCGGAAGGCACAAAGCGGTACTATTGCCGCCTCAAAAGCTGTCACCCACCGTTGTTTCCAGCGAAAGGAACCCACGTCCCTATGTCCGTCACACTCGGAACACCCTTAAGCCCCAGCGCCCGGAAGGTACTCTTGTGCGGCGCAGGCGAACTCGGCAAGGAAGTCGTGATCGAGCTGCAGCGACTCGGCGTGGAGGTCATCGCGGTTGATCGCTACGCCAATGCGCCCGCCATGCAGGTAGCGCACCGCGCCCATGTCATCAACATGCTGGACGGCGATGCGCTGCGCGCCGTCATCGAGTCAGAGAAACCGGACCTGATCGTCCCCGAGATCGAGGCCATCGCCACGGACACGCTCGCGGCGCTGGAGACCGAGGGCTTTACCGTCATTCCAACGGCCCGCGCCGCACAGCTGACCATGAACCGGGAGGGCATACGCCGCCTCGCGGCAGAGGAACTGGGCCTCAAGACCAGCCCCTACGTGTTCGCCGCGACCCGGGACGAGTACCTGGCGGGCATCGAGGAAGTCGGCCTGCCCTGCGTCATCAAGCCGATCATGAGTTCCTCGGGGAAGGGCCAGTCACTGGTGAAGGACGAGGGGGAGATCGATGCCGCCTGGGAGTATGCGCAGGAAGGCGGCCGCGCCGGTAAAGGCAAGGTCATCGTGGAGGGCTTCGTGGATTTCGATTTCGAGATCACGCTGCTCACGGTACGCCACCGGGACGGCACGGCTTTCTGCGATCCCATCGGCCACCGGCAGGAAGGCGGCGACTACCAGGAATCCTGGCAGCCCCAGCCGATGAGCGACACCGCACTGTCCGCCGCCCGGGCAATGGCGGAGACGGTCACGTCTGCACTCGGCGGCAAAGGCCTGTTCGGCGTGGAGCTGTTCATCAGGGGCGACGAGGTGATTTTCAGCGAGGTCTCGCCGCGCCCCCACGACACCGGGCTGGTCACACTGGTCTCCCAGGACCTGTCGGAATTCGCGCTGCACGCCCGGGCCATTCTCGACCTGCCGATCCCCGCGATCCGCCAGCACGGGCCCGCCGCCTCCAGCGTTATCCTGGTGAGGGGAGAGAGCGACAGGGTGCGGTTCGGCAATCTCGAACAGGCGCTGGCGAACCCGGATACGCAACTGCGGCTCTTCGGCAAGCCCGAGGTCTCGGGCTCACGCCGCATGGGTGTCGCCCTCGCGCTGGGTGAATCGATAGAACAGGCGCGGGACACCGCCAACGCCGCCGCGTCGGCGGTCGACGTCGAATTGTAAGTCCTGCCTCGCTGTCAGCAGCCCGGCGTTGAGACCGTGAAGCTGTGCTCCACGACATAGCCGTAACCCTGGCCGCTGCCCTCCGCAAAGGTACGCTCCCAAGCGGCGAAGCCCATCATCGGTACCGGACCCGTCACGGGGTACATGGCGCAGTAGTCCTCCCCGTTGGCTGGACTGCCGCTGAGCGGTCCCGCCGCGACGTCGCACCAGCCGTTCTCGCCGGGCTCCAGTATCCCGTCGTCGGGGCCCGGTTTCCCGCCAATGTCGATGGTAGCCCATCCATACGGTGCGCCGATGTCTGCATCCGCGGGGCTGACCGCGGTGACGACATCGCTGTCGAGCACCGACTGTCCGCCCCACTCGATGACATTCACCTCTTTTGCGAGGAGCGCGGTATCGGGCGCTGGTGACTGGGGAAAGTTCAGGGCACCCGGAATGTTCGCCTTTTCCTCCCGGTCATAGACGTCGAAAGTCGCAGTGACGGGAATTTCGCGATAATCCCATACGGCGTCGTTGTGCCCAGACTGTTCACCCTCAAACTGGTAGAAGTCCACGAGGGCGTACTGGCCGGGGAAGGTCAACACCCAGTCTGTCGCTGCTCCCGTAGACGGGTGGTAGGTCCATTCGTTCGAAATCGCGTTCGCGCCGAGCTGGGCGCGGACGACGTCGATGGAGGTGCGCGCATCGGTGTTGATACCACCGCCGCGCACGTCGGGGAAGTCCCAGCCGTTCAGTGCGTCGTTACCGTACCCGTGGAAATCACTCCCATTCGCGTAGTTTTCAAGGCCATACTGCTCGTGGGTCATCGCCGGGGTGGCCAGGAAATCTGTGAAATGCACGGCGTTGTTGCCGAACCCGATCCCCTTGCCGTCATTGCGCAGGAAGTAGGACACCTTCAGCACATTCCCGGTATCGGCGTACACGCTGGTGCCATTGCTGGTAACGGTGCGATCGTTATCGATCACGGCCGATACGAAGAAGTTGTCGCGCACCCGGTCACAGTCGGCGGGCACACCGCCAGCGCCGTGCAGGGCGTAGATACCAATCGGCTGCGCCGGACCGGCGGCACCCATGCCGATCACCTCGATGTAACCTTCCTGGGCACCCTCGAGACGCGGTCCAAACACCGGCGCGTAGGTCCTGCCATCGCCATTATCCAGCAGCACCGGCGCGGTGCAGGAGACGTCGTCGGTAATGAAGCGCATCTCCTGATCGTCACCCGATAGTGTGGCCGTCCAGACGTCTTCCGGTGACAGGATCAGGTTGAAATCGAGGATGTCGAGCGAATCCTCGGCACGGCGCAGGCGCAGTTTGACGACCTGCGTCAGCTTGCTGGTGTTGACGATATGCACACCCGTTACCCAGTCCCCGTTCACCGTGTAATAGGGTATGAACGCGGCATCACCGATCGTGGGGTACGGGGCGGCATCCTGCGCCTGTGCGGTGCCGACGGTCGGGACTGCGACCACAGCTGCAAGTGCAAAAAAGTTGAGCGTCGTTTTCATGATCAGGGCTCTGAGGAGGGATCATGGATTCTGGTCAATCCATTGCTTTATTATCAGGTGCCAGGCTTCCTTGTCTGCCTGACGGCTTGTGCGTTCGTCGCCCGATCCTGCACCGAGTGACGAACACCACCGTTACTGTAACACCAGAACGGGCGCTTCAGCCCGAATTCGACAATAGAAAGGACTACTTTTTGATATCCGTCAAACCTGGAACGCAAACAGGCCGGTGCGCCGGCCGCGTTCCGCGATGTAACAGGCAAGATATAACGCGGGCGATTACCCCGCCTTGCGCGTTTCACCCGCCGACGAATCTGCCGGGAATTTCGCCATGATCTTGTCGAAGGTCGCCAGCGCCGTCTGCGCGGCGCCGTAGACGCCCATCACCTTCGCCTCCTTCGTGCGCTCCCCGATCAGGTAGAGGCCGGAGACACCCTCCGCCTCGACATCGATCAGCTTGTCGCCCACGAGTCCCGGTGCTTCCATGATGGTGGCGGGTCCGAAGGATTGCAGCCGCCACTTCGAATTCTCGACCCCACCCGGGAACAGGATCTTTATTTCCTCCTCCCAGTCAGTGAACAGCTTGCGCAGCGCCACCTTGTGGGACGCCTTGCGCATCTCGAACAGGTCGGGCTTCTCCCACCAGCCCAGCTGGATCCAGAAAGTCGCCTCGTACTCGCCCTCGTTCTCGCTGTAGTCGAGGGTACTGGCACACCAGGGCTTGCCCGTTACAGGCCCCTCCTGCACCCAGCGGATGCCGCTGTCGTCGAACAGTGCCGGGTCGTCCAGGCAGTAGGTCAGCGTGGCGACATTCAGCGTACGCCGGTGGAGGTACTCCAGGCGCTCCGCGTACCACGGGGACAGGTCGTCCTCGGAGATAATGTTGAAGATATCCCAGATGGCCACGGCACTCACCACCACCTCCGCCGAAATAAACTCGACATCCAGCAGCTGGGTGGGCACGGCGCGGGTGCCGGTGTCCACTTCCACGCCGGTGGCCTTGCCGTCCTCGATCACCACGCGCGACACGGAAGCGCCCGTGCGGATCTCGCCGCCGGTCTCCTCGATAGCCTCGATCAGTGCCGGGGCGATGGCACCGGAGCCGCCTTTCACCCAGTAGGAGCCCCAGGGCATCCTGCCCAGCGCCTCGATCTGTTTCTTGACGCTGTAGAACAGCGAGCCGATGGAGTAGTCGGAAGCCTGCGGCAGCGTGCCGCCGAACAGCCAGCCCATGTAGCGGAAAAAGTCGATGACGTTCTGGTCGTCGGTCTGCGACTGCACCCACTCCTCGGTGGAGATATCGTTCAGCGCATCGATCTCCTCCCAGCTGAGTTTCATGGCGTTTTCCTTGTAGACGCGCATGAACTCCTCGAAGGAGGCGCCAATCACGTCCTCCGATACACTGCGCCACTTCCCGTCCGTATAGATTTCCCCGTGGTTGGTCCACTCGCAGACGTTCTCCGGCATCTCCTTGCCGATGCGCCGGTAGATTTCGTCCTGCGTGCCGGCGAGGATGAGACCCTTGATGCCGTTGTCCACCGCGGAACCGTCGATGTTGCCGCTGGCGGCGCGGCCGCCGAGACTGTGCTTGCCGCCCTTCTCCAGCACCAGGACTTTCTTGCCCGCATGGGACAGCAGGGCTGCGAGGTTCAGCCCGCCCATGCCGCCGCCCACGATAATCACGTCGTATTGCCTGTCTGCCATCGTTTTTCCCCCGTGTGCCTCCGTCAGCCAGAGTATTGACGGAGTAAGCTTGAGTTGCCGTGCGATTGAGGCGACACTAGCTTAATATTACAGCAGTGTAAAATTAAATCTCAATGAACCGGGGCAGCCAATGGGAGCATCCGCAGGCAATGCCGATGGCCGCAGCAAGAAGCGGCCGGGTGTCGAGGAACAGAGCGCCATCATCACGCAGGCGGCGGTCTCACTGTTTGCCGAGCAGGGCGTCAGGGCCGTCTCGGTAGCCCAGGTCTGCGCCCGCGCGGACGTGTCCAGACCCACCTTCTACCGCTGTTTCGAGGACAAGGACGCGCTGGTCTCGCGCATCTACGAGGAGTCGGTGAACCACTTCGTCGAGACGTTCCTGGCCGGGGCCCGCCTGCGCGACAGCGAGAAACTCAAGCACCAGCTGGACGAACTGCTGGAGTCGATCTTCGATCGCTCGGAGCTGGCACAGCTGGTGTTCCGCGAGTCCAGCGACCCGGACTCCCCCGCGGCGCGCATCATCGACGAGGCCTTCGAGCACGCGGCGGACGTGATGACGCAGGGCGGCGACAAACACTCCCGCGTCTACCTGAAGTCGGTCATGGCCGCGGTCCAGTGGATCGTGCAGGATGCGATTCGCAAAGGCCTCACAGAGTCCAACCGGGCGGAAGCCAAATCGGCGGCGTTTCATCTCGTGTCGCGCGTACTGTCATAGTCAGAGTCGCAAACTTAGCTACGGAGTGTGAAGGCCTGAGGTGGGGGCCACTTGGCGGGACCGTCTGGCGACAGGACGTCGCCAGCCGAGCCTGCACATGGACGTGCGCTGTTTGGCGTGTCCCGACAAGTGGTCCGCACCTCAGGCCTTTCGCTCAGAAGGTGAAGCCGATAGCTAAATGAAATCCAGCGGTATTCGATACTTGCATCTGCTACCATACCCGCCCCCCGAACGACCTGTATCCAGCGGTATCTGCCATGAAAACCAACATCGGACTATTCCTGAAGAAGCGCGCCGAGATCTGCCCCGACCGTGAAGCCATCGTCGAGTTCGAGCGCGAACGCAGCTTCACCTTCGCCGAACTGAACGCGCGCGCCAACCGTGTCGCCAACGCGCTGCTGGAGGCGGACGTCGGCCCCGGCGACCGCGTCGCAACGCTGCTCAAGAACGGCGTCGAATTCGTGGAAACCTACTTCGGCGCCGCCAAGATAGGCGCCGTCTTCGTGCCGCTGAACTGGCGCCTGGTGGCGGCGGAGCTCGACTATATCCTCGGCGACTGCGGCGCAAAGGCGCTGGTGTACGACTCGGACTTCGACGAAACCGTCAATGCGCTTCACGCCGGCCAGGAGAATCTCGCTGTCGAACTGTGGCTGCGCCGGGAAAACGCCGAGGCAGGCGCGCCCGACTGGGCCACCGATTACGAGCAGTTCATGGCGAACGCCTCGGCGGATGAACCGCCGGTCGGCGCCTGGGACGACGACAACCTGTTTATCATGTATACCTCAGGCACCACCGGGCGGCCCAAGGGCGCCGTACACAGCCACGATGGTATGCTGTGGTCGCAACTCACGAGCATGAGCACCTCGGACATGCGTGACGGGGACCGCTGGCTGCTGGCCATGCCCATGTTCCATGTCGGCACCTTGAGCCCTGCCTCGTTGCTGGTACACCGTGGCGGCACCGGCGTCATCATGCGCGAGTTGGACATCGCCGCCATGTTCCACTGCATCGAGCAACAGAAGGTTACAATCTTCATGGCGGTGCCCGCGTTACTGCAGTTCATGCTGGCAGTGCCGGAAATGCAGCAATGCGATACCTCCGCGGTGCGCTGGATTGCCACCGGCGCGGCGCCGGTACCCGTGTCGCTTCTGCATGAGTACGAGACGCGGGGTGTTCGTATCTGCCAGGCCTACGGCCTCACCGAGTCCTGCGGCCCCGGCACCCTCTTACTGCCGGAGGACGCGGAGAACAGGGTGGGCTCCTGCGGGCGGCCGCAAATGCACACCGAGATCAAGATCGTGGACGGACACGGCAACACCATCCCGATGGGCTCGGATGAGCCCGGGGAACTGTTGATCACAGGCCGCCACATGATGAAAGGGTACTGGAACAATCCCGAGGCGACTGCCGCGACACTGAGAGACGGCTGGCTCTACACGGGAGACATTTGCACCTGGGATGCGGACGGTTTTGTCACCGTGTGCGACCGCAAGAAGGACATGATCATCTCCGGCGGGGAAAACATCTACCCCGCGGAACTCGAGAACGTGCTGGCGGCCTGTCCCGAGGTGCAGGACGTCGCCGTGATCGGCGTGCCCTCCGAGAAGTGGGGCGAAACGCCGCTTGCGCTGGTGGTGCCGGCGCCCGATGCCTCGCCGACGCCCGACTCACTGAAAGCGTACTGCAAGGACAACCTGGCGGGCTATAAGGTGCCGCAACTTTACGAGCTGGTCGATTCGCTGCCGCGCAATCCCTCCGGTAAATTACTGAAGCCCGAACTGCGCGAGAAGTTTCCGGGCCCGGCACCATTCTAGGCGACGGCGAGAGAATCACGCCACGGCGCGCTGGGCCAGCTGTCGCCTGATCTCCGCGAGGTCACCGCGATTCATGTGAATGGCGCGGTAGAAACCGCCCGCGATCAGTGCCATGCCGGCCGTCAACACGATCGTGAACCAGCCGAGTTGCTGCAGCACTGAGTGCTCGACAGTGCCCGGCTCCATCCCCTGGGCGAGTCCCACGATGTCGATCACTATACCCGCCACGAGCGCGCCCAACCCGGTAGTAGCCTTGAGCACGAAAGTGCTCGCGGCAAAGAATACACCCTCCTGTCGCAGGCCTGTCGACAGTTCCTGTTCGTCCAGCAAGTCGGCGACAAGTGAGGCGGTCACCACGTGCAGACTGACAATGCAGAATACGCCGATCCCCGTGCTGAAGAGCACCCAGGCGTAAATAAACGGGTCCCCGTTTTCAGGTAGCAACCCAAACAGCCGTGCGCCGAGCTGTACGGCAAAGTTGACAGCGAGGACCATACAGGCCGCTGCCAGTATCTTCGGCTTGTCGATCCTTTGACCGACCCTGGCGAGGACGCTGAACGCGACCAGTGTCGCGATGAAAGTCGGCACCACGAGGCCCGCCAACTGGTCGCTGCTGAACTCCCAGAAGTAGGTTCCCAGGTAGAGCGACAGCGTGGTGTATACACCTGTCGCGATACCGAAGACCAATCCCGCGCCCGTACCAAGCAGGAACTTGCGATTGGTAAACGCGATCCTGAAATCGGACACGATGCGCCGTGGACTGAATGCAGCGTGGGTGGTGCTACCCTGCGGCAGACGCGGTATGACGCCACGCGTGCCCCAGACGCACAGCAAGGTGGTTACCAGCGCCAGGGCCGCGCACATGATCCCGTAATCGGCATAGTTGCCCTGTATCAGTCGGCCGTCCAATTCCCCTTCGGGCTGGAAGATCAGCGCGAAGCCGATCGCTGGTAACACCATACCTGCCAGCCAGGCCACCGAGACCCTCGCCTTGGCGATCACCGTACGCTCGTCGTAGTCCGTCGACAGTTCCGCACCCATCGCGCTGTAGGGAATAAAGTAGATCGTGAGGAACGTGCGCAGGAGGATAGAAACGCCGAGCAGCCAGGTAAAGATGCCCGCCTCGCCCAGGCCCTCCGGTGGATTGAACAGGGCGAGGAACAGGAACGCCGTGGGAATGCCGCCGGCAACCAGCAGCGGGTGCCTTCGGCCCCAACGCGTACGCAGGGTATCGGACCAACTGCCAACAATGGGGTCGGAGATGGCATCCCAGGTCAGGGCGAAGAACATGGCCAACCCCGTCAGGGAACCACTCAGGCCCTGGACCTGGGTGTAATAGAACACCACGAAATGTATAAACGCGGCGTCCTTGACCGCGAAGGGCACGTTGCCCACGGCGTAGAACCACTTTTCGGGGCTGCTCAACTGACGCATAGTCGACTTGTCCGGTAGCTCGTTCCCTCCCGCCCGGGCGGTTCTGGAGCGATCTTTTCTTATTCGCCACAGTCGATCATATCCGGCCGGGCCAGTCAAAATTCCTGGACAAGGAGGGATTTGTGGTCACCTGCCGGTCAGGGTACATTGGCGCTCATGAAAAACTTCGAAGGCAGGATCGCCGTCGTAACCGGCGGCGGCAGCGGCATCGGCCGGGCTCTCGTACAGCAACTTACGGCGGCAGGCTGTCACGTGGCGCTGTGCGACCTCGCCGAGGCGCACATGCATGAGACCGTCCAGCTATGCGGGGATGCCATCGACCGGGGTGTGCGGGTCACGGCGCACCGCTGCGATGTCGCGAGCGAGGAGGACCTCCTCGCCTTTCGGCAAGCGATCGCGGAGCAACACGGGACGGAACATATCAACCTGTTGTTCAACAATGCCGGGGTCTCCGGCGGGCAGAGTTTCCTGCGCGATGACCGCGAAAACTGGGACCGCGTGTTTGCTATCTGCTGGGGCGGCGTTTACCTCGGCTGCCGGGTGTTCATGCCCATGCTGCTCGCCAGCGAGGAAGCGCACATCGTCAACACCAGCAGCGTGAACGGCTTCTGGGCCTGTCTCGGCGGCGGTACCGAACACACCGCCTACAGTTCGGCCAAGTTCGCGGTGAAAGGCTTTTCCGAAGCGCTATCTGTCGACCTGCGCAAACATGCGCC
>CAJIAY010000102.1_pt1 | contig 17046 bp, 16 predicted proteins | sample 9199221 | NCBI WGS metagenome assembly CAJIAY01 (sample SAMEA7708283, study PRJEB35096) | sediment metagenome | biome: marine neritic benthic zone biome [ENVO:01000025]; feature: sediment [ENVO:00002007]; material: shallow marine sediment [ENVO:03000034] sea grass bed [ENVO_01000059] ...
ACCACCCTGCCTGACGCCGCCGGGAACAAGACCGCCCGCGCTGTCGTAGAGGTGCGTCGCGATGAATACGACGCCGATATTGTCGACGTTCTCGTCCATCCACCTGCCCCCGCCGGTGTTGGCCAGTGCCAGAGGAATCGTCAGGGGCTGGCCCGCGGTCGCCGTTAAACGTTGTTGCGGTGTCGACAGGGTGTGGGACAAGTCCTCGGGTAGCCGGCTGTCCGGCAGGAAGTCGCCCTTGTAGAGGAAAAACACCAGGCGGTGGTCCAGCAGGTGGCGAATGTGCCGGGTGACGCCCTTTTCCGCCGCCACCTTGCGCTTGGCGCTGGTCAGTTGCTGGTAGTCCTCGAGGGAAATCTGCGTGTCGCAGATCGGCTTGATGCGAATGTCGGTGAAACCGTGCTGCTCGGCGATGCCGAATATCTCCGGCAGGAGGATATCGTTCTCCAGCACCGTGTAGGTCCGCATGTCGTATTGCGAACTCTCGGACTGCGAGTGGAACCGGCCCGGCTCGCTGAAGGCGGCGATACCGCCGGTGCGCAGTACGCGGGCCAGTTCTGCGATCACCTCCTCCTGGTTCGGCACGTGGTGCAGCCCGTCGTGGCAGATGATCCTGTCGACGGATTCGTCGGGCAGGTCGATGCGGTGCCCGTCGAAGCGCAAAAAGCGGGGCTCGTAAATGCCGTTACGGTTGCCGATCGGCGGGAACTGCTCGTAAAGCTCTCGCCCCATGCCCAGCGCCGTCTCCGAGACGTCACAGCAGATCACCTGGCAGCGCAGCTGTGTCAGGTAGCGGGAAAACCAGCAGGTGCCCGCCGCGAAGTCCAGCACGGTCATCGACTTGCCCAGCTGCAGCTCCGACAACATGTGTCCCATGTTCTGCAGCGTGTCGGACACACCGTTGATGTCGCTGAAGGGCTTGCCGAGATGCACCAGCAGGTTGTCGTCCTTCACGAACTGGAAATAGGATTCCGCCGCGTCGCTGAGCTCCTCGACCGACAGGGTCTTGATCAGCTCTTTCGGGTCAATCATGTTCGCCTCGTCTGTCATCCAGCCTCTCGCCCTGCACGCAGCCATTTCACCCCGGCCCGTGGGCATGCGGAACGCTAGAGTTTGCCTCGCTTGCCCGCCCGACACAACTCGTTGACTTGCTTACGGTTTCACATTCCCGCACTTGCCCGACGCGAGAATAAGGTGGCAGAATGCGGCGTGAAGCACTCTATAACGATAACCACGCGGTAAGGATTCCACCCTGTCCACCGACCTCATTGAGCTGAGCAAACGTGTCTCGGAAGAAACCGGCCACTACGCCGGCGGCAACGCCCGCGATTTCGAGAAGGTCGGCCGCCACACCTTCCAGACCCTGCTGGCGAACGGCCTGCTGCCCTCGCACCGCGTGCTGGATTTCGGCTGCGGCTCACTGCGCAACGGTTACTGGCTGATTCGTTTCCTCGACCCCGGTAATTACTTCGGCATCGAGCCCGTTGAAAAAGGCGTGCGCGCGGGCCTGAAACACCTGGTCGGGCCGGAACTGGAAGCGCAGAAACAACCGCGGTTCCTGTTCAACAGCGACAACGACATCGGCGCCTTCGGCGTGTCCTTCGATTATGTGATCGCCCGCTCGATCCTGTCGCACGCCTGCCCGGGCATGTTGCACCGCATGCTGGATACCTTTGTACGCTCCTCGCCCGACGGCACGTTCTTCGTGTCTTACTGGCGCCACGATCTCCCGGCCCAGCCGCAGTGGTGGCAGTACCGTAGCAAACGCAACCCGCTTGTTACGCGATACCGCGGCATGGCCGTGGATACCTCACGCATGCAGGACAAAGACGTGTTCGCGGTGGGCGACGACCTGCCCGACGACGACATGCGTTTTATCCAGATCATCACCTACTCCTTCGGCCGCATCCGGGAAATCGCGGCGAAACACGGCCTGTCGGTCGAGGAGGACTGGACCTTCCACCCGATCAACCAGCAGATCTGGCTGAAGTTCAAAAAGCAGGCGGCATGACGCTCCTGCCGCGGCTTGCAATTATTTGCATCGCCCTCTCTGCAGCGGCCCTGCCGGCCCTGGCCGACGCGCCGCGGCCCAATATCATCCTCATCATGACCGACGACCAGAGCCCGATCCCGGAGGAGGGTCCGGGCCTGAACGAGTCCCACGCCTTCGGCGCCTACGGCGGACGGGTACACACCCCGAACATCGACCGCATGGCGGCGGAAGGCATCCGCTTCGACCGCGCCAATGTCGCGACCACGGTCTGTACGGCGAGCCGTTACAGTTTCCTGACCGGGCGTTTCCCGACGCGATCGCTCGGGCCCCAGTTTCTCGAACTGTATCCGCCGGGCACGATGAGCCGGCCGGAAAACATGGTGGAACTGGACCCGCCCGGCACGCTGCCCAACCTGCCCCAGTTGCTGCAGGCGAACGGTTACCGCACCGGCTTCGTCGGCAAGTCCCACATCATTCGCCACGACCTGCTGGTCAAACCGGAGCGGACCTGGAAGCCCGCGGGCCTGCGCACCTACCCGGAAGACGCCGACCCCTACGACGACGAGGTCGGCGCGGCGCTCGCACACAACCACGACCGCTGGCGCGAGTGGATGCAACCCTACGGCTTCGACTACGTGAACGGCATCTACGCCGGCAATCTGCTCGAACTGTTCATGGCGGCGAACAACCATCACCACATCGAGTGGACCGTGGAAAAAGCGCTGGAGTTTCTCGACGGTTCACGCGACGCCGGGCAGCCTTTCTTCCTCTATTTCGCGACGACGTTTCCCCACGGCCCCGAACCCAACCGGGTGGTCGGCACCCGCTATCCATTCGGCCTTGGCGGCCCGGCCTATCCCCACGGGCTGGACGGTGACATACGCGTTACACCCGAAGGCATATCCGATGGCGACTACGACTTCATGCCGTCACGCGCGGCGATCCGCTCGCAGAATGCCGACGCGGGCCTGCCCGAGAAAGTCGCGTACATGACCTGGTTCGACGCGGGCGTCGGCGCCATCCTGAACAAGTTGCGAGAGATCGGCGCGGACAAGAACACGCTGGTCATTCTCACCTCGGATCACGGCAGCTGGCGCCGCGGCAAGGCCACGCTGTACGAAGGGGGTGTGCGCGTGCCGATGATCACCCGCTGGCCCGCCTCGGAACAACGGGGCCGAAGCTACGAGGGCCTCATCAGCAGCGTGGATGTCACGCCGACCATCCTCGACCTCGCGGGGATTACACCCGCCCCCGGCACCGTCGACGGCCGCTCCTTCCGATCAGTGCTCGAGGGCTCCGACGCGGCGATACAGGACGCCGTGTTCGCCGAACTGGGCTGGGCCCGCATGGTCAAGACCGACCACTGGAAATACATCGCGGTGCGCTACCCGCAAAGGGTCCACAACCGGATCGCCCGCGGCAAGAAATTCAGGAACTGGGGCGACCACCCACCCACCGACCGGCCCTACTATTCCCGCAACAACGTGCTCGGTTTCTTTGCCGCAGGGACAACCCCAACTACTTCCAGCCGGACCAGCTGTACGACCTTGAGGCCGACCCCCGGGAAGCCAGCAACCTGCTCGAGGAGCAACCGGAAGTCGCCAGGGGCCTGCGCGAGCGGCTCGCGGGATGGCTGCAAACCTTCCCGGACCGCCCCTTCGGGGAGTTCACGGGGGACGCCCGGGACGCGGCCTCGCCGGGCCCTTGAATATTGTCGCCGGGGACCCAAATAGCTATAGTGAGCGGACCGGCCAGGAAGGCGGCCAAAAGCCCTACACGGGCCATGGGCAACAGCCCATAAGGTGCACGAATTTCAACCGCTCAGGGTAGAACTTCGACCGTGCTTTATGGTCCAATCCCATACTGATTTTCTGCACGTTGTAAAGGAGTGTAGCCATGCAAGAGAAAGGACTTTACCGCCCCGAATCGATCGCGGTCGAATCGGCACTCAGCACCAACAAGGTGTTGAAGAACACCTACATGCTGCTCGGCATGACCCTGCTGTTCAGCGCGTTAACCGCGGGCGTGTCCATGGCCATGGGCCTGCCCCACGGCGCGGCCCTGGTACTGACGCTGGTCGGCTTCGGCCTGCTGTTCGTGGTCAATCGCATGGCTGACAGCAGCAAGGGCCTTTGGGCCATCTTCGCCTTCGCCGGCGTCATGGGCGCATCCCTCGGCCCCCTGCTCAACTACTACCTGTCCATGCCGGCCGGCCCCGGCCTGGTGATGCAGGCACTGGGCGGCACGGCGATCGTGTTCTTTGGCCTGTCGGCCTACGCGCTGACCACGCGCAAGGACTTCTCCTACATGGGTGGCTTCCTGATGGTCGGCCTGCTGGTCGCCATCGTCGCCATGATCGCCAACATCTTCCTGGCGATCCCGGCCCTGTCGCTGACCATCTCGGCCGCCGTCGTCATGATCATGTCCGGCCTGATCCTGTTCGACACCAGCCGCATCATCAACGGCGGTGAAACGAACTACATCCGGGCCACCGTGGCGCTGTACCTGGACATCTACAACCTGTTCATCCACCTGCTGCACCTGCTGACCGCGTTCAGCGGCGATGACTGAAGCGAGTCGCGCGACACGCAAACCCCGGCGCCTGCCGGGGTTTTTCGTTTCTGGAGCAGCCCAAGCGTGATCTACTCCCTGGTGGTCCTCGCGTCGCCCGTTTCAGGGCACGCCTCTCGCCACGCGCTGGCGTTCGCGCAGGGCGTGCTGGATCGCGGCCATGCCATCCGCCGGGTGTTCTTCCTCGACGCGGGCACGGTCACCAGCGCCAACGGCGTCGTCGTCCCGCAGGACGAGGCGGACCCGGTGACGCCCTGGTCGGGACTGGCGCGGCAGCACGCGGTGGAACTGGTGGTCTGCGTCACCTCCGCGCTGCGCTACGGCATGCTGGATGACGCCGAGGCGCGACGCTACGAGCGGCCGGCGGCCACGATCAGCGACGGCTTCGTCATCGCGGGTCTCGGCGACCTCGTGGACGCCTGCGCCAACGCCGACCGGGTCGTGACCTTCGGGGGTTGAGCATGGCGGACACCGGGAAGAAATCCGTGTTGATGATTTTGAGGCACAGCCCCTACGGCAGCAGCCTCGCCGGGGCATCGCTCGACGCCGCGCTGGCCAGCGCCGCCTTCGAACAACCGGTGGACCTGCTGTTTGTCGGCGACGGTGTCCTGCAACTGCAAAACAACCAGGACGGCACGGCGCAGGGGCTGCGCAACCAGGGCAAGGTGTTGGCGTCCCTGCCCCTGTACGACATCGAGCGCGTCTACGCGGACGCCGAGGCGGCCGCGCGCTACCAGGTCGATCTCTCGGCCGCGCCGCTGCCGACCGAGGCCCTCGACCCCGGTGCCATGCGGCAACTGATGATGGCCTACGACCACCTGCTGGGCTTCTAGTAATGATCCTGCATACCCTCAACGCCTCCCCCGCGAGCGCCGCTTACCGCGACTGTGTGCGGATTCTCGGCGAAGGCGACGCCCTCGTGCTGCTGGGCGACGGAGTGTACGCCGCGATCGCCGGCAGTGAAGCGCTCCGCGAACTCGAGGACGCGCCCGCCGAACTCTACGTGCTGGAGGCGGACGCCCGTCTCGCGGGCGTGACCATCGCCGACGCGAACGTGCCTACTGTCGACATGGACGGACTCGTCACGCTGACCGAACGGTTTCCCCGGCAGCAGGCCTGGTACTGACCGCATGCTCGATGCCGCCGCGTTCGACACCGAAGGCTTCCTGCGCGACCTCGCTGACTGGTCGCCGGCCGTGGCGGAACAGGTCGCCGAAGCCGAGGGCGTGGCACTGACCGAGGCCCACTGGGAGGTGCTGCACCTGCTGAGGGATTACTACGCACAGTTCGACAGTTCGCCGGCCATGCGTGCCCTCGTCAAGTACTGCGGCATCAAGCTGGGCGCGGACAAGGGCAAGAGCATCTACCTGCTTTCCCTGTTCCCCGGATCACCGGCCAAGCTGGGCAGCAAGATCGCCGGCCTGCCCAAGCCCGACAACTGCCTGTGAGCGTCCGGCATGGCTGAACCCGGTTCAACCCCGCCCACGGAGCACCCGTTCGCTCAGTACATCCGCACGCTGGGCAAGGGCAAGACCGGCACCCGTTCGCTGGACCAGGACGAGGCGCGCACGGCGTTCGGGATGATGCTCCGCGGCGAGACCGAGCCGCTGCAACAGGGCGCGTTCCTGATGCTGCTGCGGGTGAAGGAAGAGTCTCCGGAAGAACTGGCGGGCTTCGTGGAGGCCTGCCGCGAATCCATGATACCCCCGCCCGCCGGCCTGCATGCCGACCTCGACTGGTCGAGCTACGCCGGCAAGAAACACCAGCACCCCTGGTACGTGCTGTCGATGCTGCTGCTGGCGGGCGCCGGCTACCGGGTCTTCGGACACGGTTCCCGCGGCCACACCGCGGGCAGGCTGTACACGGAGGACACGCTGCGCCAACTCGGGCTCCCGGTCGCGTCAGGCTGGACGGACGTGGCGGGCCAATTGGACCGGCACAGTCTCTCCTACCTGCCGCTGGAGCACTTCTGTCCGCCGCTGCAGGAGCTGATGATGCTGCGCCCCCTGCTGGGCCTTCGGTCGCCGGTCAATACGCTGGCGCGCATGCTCAACCCGCTGTGCGCGCCGGCCAGCCTGCAGAGCATCTTCCACCCCGCCTATGCCCGCCTGCACCAGGAAGCGGACCGCCTGCTCGGGCAACCGCGCGCACTGGTGTTCAAGGGCGACAGCGGCGAGGTGGAGGTCAAGCCCCACGCGGACACGAAAATCAGCCTGCTGGCGGCGGACAAATCGGATGAGTTCACCCTGGCACGGCGCCTGTCCGGCCGCCACGACCGGGTCGATACGCCGGACGTCGAGGCACTGAAGGCGCTGTGGCGCGGCGATAGCGAAGACGGGTACGGCCTGCAGGCGACGTTGATGACCGCCGCGACGGCGCTGGTCGTGATCACGCCCGACCTGGCGCTGGAACAGGCACTGGCGCGCGCCGACACACTCTGGCAGGACAGGGACAGGGCGAGACTGGACTAGTGCCCCTCTCCCACTTCCAGCCGGCGCGCTACCCGGCGCTGCTCGAGGACAAGGTGGAACGGGTCAGCGCATTGCTGGCACCTTTTTCCCCGACCGCGCCGCGCGTGTTCGCCTCGCGCCCGGAGGGCTTTCGCATGCGAGCGGAGTTCAGGGTCTGGCACGAGGAGCAGGACCTCAACTACGTCATGTTCGCCAGGGACGATCCGAAGACGCCGGTGTCGATCACGGACTTCCCGATTGCCGCGGACAGCATCCGGGCCCTGATGCCGGCCCTGCTGGACCGGCTGCGCGGCAACGACACGCTGCGGCGCAAGCTGTTCCAGGTGGAATTCCTCGCGTCACTGTCCGGGGAGATGGTGGTAACGCTGGTGTATCACCGTGCGCTTGACGCCGAGTGGGAGGCCGCGGCGCGAGCACTGCAGGCTCAGCTCGACATCCCCGCCCTGTCGCTGGTGGGACGCAGCCGCCGGCAAAAACTCGTGCTCGGACACGACTTCGTGCGCGAGGTGCTGGACATCCACGGCCGGGCCTTCGCGTTCCGGCAATACGAGCAGGGCTTCACCCAGCCCAACGGCGAGGTCAACATCCGCATGATCGAGTGGGCCTGCGAGCAGGCGGCGGATCTCGGCGGCGACCTGCTCGAACTCTACTGCGGCAACGGCAACTTCACGCTGCCCCTGTCGCAGCACTTCGACAGGGTGCTCGCGACCGAGGTGTCCAAGGCTTCAATCCGCGCCGCGCGCGCCAACGCCGACGAAAACGGCTGCGATAACGTGCAGCTGGTGCGCATGTCGGCGGAGGAAATCACCGAGGCGATAAACGGCGAGCGGGTGTTCAGGCGTCTTGCGCAACTACCCGAGCCGCTGGGCGAGTACCGGCTCGACACCCTGTTCGTCGATCCGCCCCGCGCGGGCCTGGATGCGCAGACGGCCGAGATGGCGTGCGGCTTCGCGAATGTCCTCTACGTGTCCTGCAACCCGGTAACGCTGGCAGGGAATCTCGAAATACTGTGCAAGACCCACCGGGTCGAGGCGTTCGCGCTGTTCGACCAGTTTCCCTACACGGACCACATGGAGTGCGGTGTACTGCTGAAGACGTTGTAAGGTTGGGTTGAATCAGTAGCGCACGCCGAAGGCGATGAGCCCCCGGCCGAGAACCTGGTCGAGGCGGTCGACGTCACCCGCGTTCACCTCCAGGTGCCGCAGGTTCATGCCCCGGTACAGGTCCCGCTTGCGCAAGCGTCCCGAGAGTTCCTCGGCGGGCACGTCGGCCTCCCAGCAGTCGATATACACGTTACCCACAGGCACGTAGAAGTCCGCGTACACCAGTTCCTCGGTGGGCAGTGCGCGGCGGTGGGCGTGGGCGAGCTGGGCCATGTACAGCCAGTTACAGACTCGCGTCTGCAAGGGCGAATCCAACCGGTGACCGTCGACACCGAGGCAGTGGTCCACCCTGCTGTCAGCCACCTCGAACAGGTCCGGCTCGGGCTCACCGGGGTCGGGCTCAGCCCGTACCTGCTGCGACTGCAGGCTCAGTTCCCGGTGCACCACCGGGTTGTCGGCGATCTCATGCGGCCAGGTCACGTAGAATGCGCCGCTGCTGCTGCTCTCCTCCTGCATACCGCCGAGGCTTCGCCCGAACTCGGTCAGCTCCCAGCCCATGATGCTGTGGTGCTGCAGACCCAGTTCTGCGAAGGCCCGGTTGATCTGGCGTGCATCGAGGTGAGGGTAGTAGCGGCACATCGACGCCGCGGTAATGCGCTGGTTCGCCTCGATCGCCTGCAGCAGGGGATGGTCGAGCATGGTGTCGGGCCAGACGATGTAGGACCCGTAGCGCCGGCTGGTTTGGTAGCTGCCCCCCTCGAACTCCCCTTTCGGGGTGAGGGCCCAGGTATCCTCCCTGCGCTGTATCCAGCCGTAGTCCTTGAGGGTGGCGAATAACTGCTGGACCGGGATCTCCAGCTTGCGGGCAATGGCAGAGGTGGAAAGTCTGTCGCCCGTCGGCTGCATCATCTAGGCGTGCTGCACCAGGTCCCGGTAGCGGTCCTGCAACGCACGGTACACCTGGTCGGCGAAATCCGTCGCGCCCTTGTCCAGCGGCGCCACCAGTTCCACGAGGTGCTCGTTGTCCTCGCGGCCCGCCCAGGTCTTGGTGTAGGTGCCCGCCTTGTAGCCGTTGTCCTGGCGGAAAAAGTTGAGCACGTTCTTGCCCACGTAAGCCGTGTAAAGACTATCGAATTCGAGGCCAGCGGCCAGCATCAGGTCCCAGAAACGGGAGGGGGAAAAGCCGCGCGTTTGCAGGGAGTACAGCGCGAGTGCCTCGGTGGCTTCCCGGACGCCGCTTTCTGCCACGACGTGGCCGGACAACTCGTCGGCTACCTCCGTCGCGATCTGCTCGATGTCTTTCCCGTCGACGAACAGGGCCGATAAACCGAAGTGCCAGATATCGATCACCTCGAGGCGGACCTGCTCCATGTCCGCGTGCTGTTTCTTCCACCACTTGTAACCGTAGTGCTCGATGAGTTCCCCGCACTCGATCCAGATGGCCCGGTACCACTCGAAATGTTGCGCCTGCCAGTCTTCATGCACCCGCCGGTTCATCCGGTCCTGCATGGTAAGCATATTCACGAGCGCCTGTTTCAAAAGGTAACCCCGGTGTCTGGTGGAGATGGCAGGGCGAGGATAGCAGTCAACCAGGCAAAAAAACAGGCGACCGGCGCCGCATGGCAGACCGGCTCAACCGGACGGCTGGCGTACGTCCCCGGCCTCCGGCAGCGCATAGGCGCGAACCTTACCGCCCACGGTAATCGACACGTATTGCCTGCCGTCGGAACCCAGAAAGCTCACCGGCTGTGACAGCGCGGCGGACACGAGCTTGTCACGCCACAGTTCTTCGCCGGTCCGGGAGTCGAAGGCGCGCAGGTAGCCGTCGCTGAGGGCGGCGTAGAACAGGAGATCGCCCGCCGTCGCGGTCGGCCCGGCAGCGCCGCTGGGCAGTCCGGTGTTGCGCCTGCCCTCCGGCAAACCGGCGGGTACACCGACCGGGCGTTGCCAGATCACGTCACCCGTGTTGGCATCGACCGCGTTCATGACACCCCAGGGCGGCTTCTGGCAAGGGTACTCCGGTAATCCCTCGCCGATGGATGCCCAGAACTTCGCATAGGGATCGACGCCTTTGAGGCCGGCCCGCGTATAGGGCAATGTCGACTTGCGTTCCTCACCGTAGGGCGAGTAGTTCTTGCCCTTCTCCTTTTCCATGGTCCAGCCGATGGTGCCGACGTTCTGCGTGTAGACGAACACATGGCCGCGCGACTGGTCGGCTGCGATGCCGCCCCACAGCGTGCCGCCCCGGCCGCCGGGGAACAGGATGGTCGAACGTGGCGGCGTGCCCGTCTTGTGTAACAGGAACGGCGTAAAGGGGCCCACGTTGTAAAATCCGCCGCTCTTGTCGTAAAGCGCGCGGCAGTTAGCCGCATGCGCGGCTGTCGTATCCTCCGCGGTCACCATGTCCGCGAGGCTGAAGCTCGTGCGCACCAGCGGGTCCGGTTTCAGCGGGAACGGCTGGGTGGGCGAATACCATTCGCCCGGCACGTCGCCCTTCGCCACCGGTCGCTCCTCGACACCGAACAGCGGCTCGCCCGTGCGCCGGTCGAGGATGAACATCCAGCCGCTCTTGCCGATATACGCGAGGGCGGGGACCGGCTTTCCGTCCACCTCCACATCCACCAGCGTCGGCGAGGACGGCAGGTCATAGTTCCACAAGTCGTGGTGAACCGTCTGGAAATGCCAGCGGTACTCTCCAGTGGCCCCGTCCACCGCCACGATGGAGTTGCCGAACAGGTTGTCGCCGGGACGGTCGCCGCCGTAGTAATTCGAGGACGGACTGCTGAGCGCGAAATACAATAGGCCGAGCCTTTCATCGACCGCCATGTGCGGCGCCCAGACGTTCGTGCCGGAGCGATCGCGCCAGCCCTCGTCCAGCCAGCTGTCGTGCCCGATCTCCCCGGGCCGCGGGACGCTGTGGAAGACCCAGCGCTGCTCGCCCGTTAGCGCGTCGAAGCCGCGCGTGTCGCCGGGCTCTTTTGGATCCTGCGGCGTCTCGATGACGTTGGCGCCTACCGCGAGCACGTCCCCGACGACCACCGGCACGCCGCGGTAGTCGATACCCAGTTCGACAGAACCCTCCTCGCCGAATCCAGCGGCCGGCTTGCCCGTCGCCGCGTCGAGTGCGAACAGTTTCCCTGTCGCGGTGAACACGATGCGCGGCGCGACCGTGTCGGTGCCCGGCCAGTAGTTGACGCCATAGGTGCTGACCAGTGCCTCTCCCGGCAGGCGGTAGCGCCATACCTCCTCGCCGTTCGACGCATCGACGGCCACCACGTGGTTGCCCGCGGGCAGGTACATCATGCCGTCCACGACGACCGGGACCGCCTTGATGCCGACGCCGCCGGGAATCGCCGACAGGTTCAGTTCATCCATGACCCTGGCCAACGCCGCCGCGACCCGTGCGTCTTTTTCCTTGTCCCCGGACTGCCTCTCGGGCGCAGCTTTTGCAGGCGGCGCGGCAGGTTGGTAAACCCACGCGAGTTCCAGGTCGGCGACGTTGTCGACCGTGACCTGTTCGAGGGGTGAATAACGGGCGCCGCCCGGGTCGCGGTTGAAGTGGCGCCAGTCGCCCGGCGCCACGGGCTCGGCGAGTGGTAGCTGCGCGCACATGCATCCCGCTACCACCAGGGCTGTTCTTATCACGCGCACTCGATTGCCCTCACCCCGTAGATTATTGTCCTCACGCCGGCCTCATGGCCTCTGTACCAGCGCGAATCATGTATAGTAGCCAATGCTGAACTATTAAGGAACACAGCCCCCGATGCGCTTCTTCACCCTTGCTCTATACGGATTACGACATGCGAATCACGCGCTGCGACTCGTGCCCGGCCTGCTTGGCCTGGCACTGCTGACGCTCTTGCCCGCAGCGCTGCACGCGGAAGAGTCCGCCCCGAGGGCGGTCCTGGTCACCGGGGCCAGTTCGGGGATCGGCCTCAGGATTACCGAGGTCCTCTCGGCAAACGGGTATGTCGTGTACGCGGGCGCGCGCAAGGAAGCGGACCTTGAGAGACTCGAGGCCATGGACAACGTCGAGTCGATCCGGCTCGACGTAACGGTACCGGCGGAGATCGACGCGGCCGTGGCGCTGGTCGAGAAACAAGGACGCGGCCTGTACGGGCTGGTGAACAACGCCGGGGTCGTCCTCATGGGCCCGCTGATCGAGGTGCCGGTTGAGGAACTCGAGTGGGTATTTGAGGTCAATGTCTACGGCCCCTACCGCGTCACCCGGGCGTTCGCGCCGCTGATCATCGAGAGCCAGGGCCGCGTCGTGAACATCAGCTCCATCACCGGCTTTGTAGCCGGCGGGTTGCAGGGGCATTACAGCATGAGCAAGCATGCGCTCGAGGCCTATACCGACAGCCTGGCGGCGGAAATGAAACGCTTCGGCGTGCATGTCAGCGCCATCGAACCGGGCAGCTTCGCATCCAATGCCGGCAAGAAGGCCGTCGAGCGACTGGAAAGACAGGCGTACTGGGATGAGAACACCGCCTACAAGAAGGAACTGGCCTTCATGAAATCGGCCGTCGCGAACAAGCAGGGCGGCAAGGACCCCGTCGATGTCGCCAATGCCGTCATGGATGCGCTGTCGTCGCCGTCACCCAAGCGCCGCTACCTCGTGGCCGATGCGCCGGCTACCCACATGACGATCAGCGCGGCGCTGGAACGCATCCTGCAACTCAACCAGGACCAGCCTCACAGCAAGTCGAGAGAGCAACTGGGTGCGATGATTGACACACAGATCAAAAAGCAGGAAGCAGGGAAAGCGAATACCGCGGCTCCGGGGCAATAGACCAACTCATCCGCAGGAGGTGTCACATGCGCAACCCCGTCCTGAAATTCCTCGTAGCATTCGCCCTGCTGCTGCAATCGCCGCTCGGTTCCGGGCATTCGGAAAGCTTCTTCACCAGCTTTGAATTCAACGACCCCGATACCTTCAGTATCGGCGTGGAACCCCTCATCGCCACCTTCAGCGGCGGCGCTGCGCAGACCGTCGGCGTAGGCGCCTACTACCACTCCGGCAGGTTTTCCTGGCACGTGCCGTCCGGCGGTGAAGCCGACGTGACCTTCAACACACCGGCCGAAGCGGTGGAGTTCTGGTTTCGCGATACCGCGGGCGCAGCCAGCAGCCTGTACGAGATCATCGATACGAACGGGGCAATACTCGACAGCGGCAACGGCACGCAAACCTTCGTGTTGGTGAGCCTGCAGCGTACCGGTAGCCAGAGCCGCATCGCGCGCATTCGCTTCAGCAGTGCCGGTGGCGGCGACACGGTCGTGGACGATTTCGAATTCACCGCCAACGAGATTGCGCCGCCACCGCCGTCTGGCGACCCGGTCAACCTGAACGGCGAGGTGATCTCGTCATCGGGCACACCCCTGTGCGCGATGGTACTGGCCAGCGGCGTCTTCCAGTTCACCTGTAGTCCGGACGGCCCCTACTCGCTGAACGACCTGCCCCGCGAGTCCGACGGCTCCGTCAAGCGGCAGGTCTATGTCGATGGGTTCTTCCCGAGGGTCGACACGCTCGACGGCGGGACCACCCAGACCGTCGTCATGCAGCGCGCCGGCACCTGCCCGAATTACAACGACCCGGTCACCCCGATGAACAACCCAGGCTCGGCGGGAGACCGGATCAACATCACCGGACGGGTTCTCTCACAGGACAGCGAGACGCCTGTCTGCGCCATGGTGCTGGCGAACGGGCAGTTCCAGTTCTCCTGCGACGGCAGCGGCAACTACTCGCTGGATATTCCCCTGGATGCCAACGGGCAGTTCAAGATCCAGGTATACGCAGACGGCTTCGCGCCCAATATACAGGTCTTCGACGAGTTCCAGCCCGTCAACGACGTGCGCATGGCGTGGGCGTCGGAGTGCAGCCAGTAGCGCCAGGACTGACCCCGGCAAGGCTCAGTCACGCTGTGGGCGTTCCAGGCCGCAGCGCCAGCAGGATTCAAACGTGGCGGGGTTTGCGTTGTCGCACTGGCGGCAGCGCCAGTCGGGCTCGCCGGACTCCTCCTTCAATGCCTCCAGCAGCGAGACGGCCCTGTCGTGGTCGCCATCGTTGACAACCCAGACCTCGGGCCAGGCGCTGATCGGCGCCAGCTCGCCGCTGGCGCCCGAGGCATACTCGTTGCGAATGACACTCTCGATGCCCGCCTGCTCGATAAGACTTTGCGCCTGCGTGACGACGGCGATATTGGGATGCGTATAGACCAGTTTCAATGAAGGCGCTCTCTCCTGCTCTCTGATACTATCACGAGAGTCCGTTGATAGCCGGGTACGCTGTGAAGACAGTCCTCTTCGCCCTGTTTGCAGGTCTGGTCGTGATAATAACGATCGCGTTTGTTGACAGCACATGGCGGGCCGGCGGGCGATCGGCGAGCGCATACGCCTGGCATACCGATGACATTAAAGTAATGCTTGGTCGGGGCGAGAAGCGCGATGGGCGCCTGCTGCTTCAGCTTGATTCGACCGGTCGCGCCGTCGTGGAAGTACCGGGCATGGACGCAGAGCTCGGGTATCTGCCGCTGCTGCACCTCGTGCTCGAAGACGGCGCCGCCGCTGACTCGATGATGGTCATCTGGCGCACCATGCAGGAAGCAGGACAACTCCGGCACACGCGGATACCCGGCCCTCCCGCCTCGTCGTTGTGGATATCCATGGCGAATCAGGCCGCCTGGCGGGGTCGCGCCACAAGCGTGAGCATTGCCTTCCTGGGAGCGCCGGACGGGCGGGTCATCCTCGAGTCGATCACCCTGTTGCCACCGACAGTACCCAACAGGCTGCGGGCTTTCCTGTCCAGTTGGACAGACTTCATACCCTGGCAGCAAGGTTCCATCAACAGGCACCCGGGGGTGAGGCAACAGGACGCGGGGCCTTACCCGGCTCCCCTGGTCGCCGCGCTGTTCCTGGCGAGCGCATCGGCATATTGTCTCTTCCTGCTGGTTTCGCGGGGCGGCCGCCGGTGCGACACGGGGGTGATCGCGGCATTATTCCTGTCCTGCTGGCTGATCCTCGACCTGGCCTGGCAGGCGCGACTATTGCAACAGCTCGGTGTTTCCATGCAGAGTTTTGCCGGCAAGACCGGCGATGAGAAACGGTTGAGCAGCGACGACCGCGAGCTTTACCGTTTTATCATGGATGTCAAGGCGCGCATCGACGTTAAAGGCTCAAGAATCTTCGTAAGTTCGGGGGACGACTATGGAGGTATGCGGGGCGCCTACTACCTCTACCCGGAGAATGTCTACTGGCAGCGATACCGCGACAACCTGCCCGGCGGCGAGCATATCGCAAGCGGCGATTTTATCGTACTGCTGCGCCCCGCCTTACCCCGCTTCGACAGTGCGAGTCGAACACTGATGATGGAGGGCCGCAAGGGAATCCAGGTCGAGCGCATCCTGGCGTCGGAAACCGGCGAACTCTACCGGGTGCTGTGAAAGGTTTACAGGGATGTGCTGATGGTGCGAGTGGCCGGACTTGAACCGGCATAGCCGTGAGGCCGTCAGATTTTAAGTCTGATGTGTATACCAATTCCACCACACTCGCAGGGGCGCGCTCGCCGCAGCGAGGAGGCAAACCCTCTCCGGATACGGCCTGTGCCAGACGGGGCGCATCATAGCATATAGCCCGTCGGGCCACGAAAAGCACCGGGCCGCGTGGTACACTGGCAGGCAAATAAGACACAACCCGGGGCTCCGGCATGGCATCCACGCGAGGCGAATTTTCCTCCCGCTTCGGCTTTATCATGGCAGCCGCGGGCAGCGCGGTGGGCCTGGGTAATATCTGGGGTTTCCCTACCCAGGCCGCCAGCAACGGCGGCGCCGCATTCCTGCTCGTTTACCTGCTGCTGGCGTTCACCCTCGCCTACCCCGCCCTGATGGCCGAACTCATCATCGGCCGCCACGCGCACGCCAATGCCGTCTCGGCGCTGCGACGCATCTCGCCCAACAGCAGAGTCGGCGCCATCGGTGCCGCCGGCGGCATCGCGGGGTTCATCGTCGCGAGCCTGATTCTCAGTTTCTATGCCATCGTGGCGGGCTGGATGATTGCCTTCTGCCTCTCGGGCATGGCGGACCTGCTCGGCCTGTCCGGCCTGTCCGGGTGGCTGACCGCCTTCGGGCTGGAGCGCAACGTGCTCTTCACTGCAATCTTTATCGGCCTCACCATCATGATCGTGTCCGCCGGTGTGCGCGAAGGCATCGAACGCTGGTCCGAGCGACTGATGCCGGCGCTGCTCGTCACGCTCGTCGCACTGGCCCTCTATGTACTCACGCTCGACGGCGCGCTCGAGGGGCTGAAGACCTACCTGTTGCCCGACTTCGCCGCCACCTTGTCACCGGGCCTGATTCTCGATGCGCTGGGCTCGGCCTTCTTCTCCCTCTCCCTCGGCGTGGGCACCATGCTGATCTACGGCTCCTACGTCAGCGACAGGGAGAACCTGCCGACACTGGGCGGCCTCGTGACGCTCGTCGACATCAGTATCGCGGTGCTGGCGGGCTTCCTGATCCTGCCGGCCATGTACGCCGCCCTGCACAACGGCGTGGAGATCTTCACCGAGAGCGGCGCGCTGATTTCGGAGGACACGCTCATTTTCACGGTACTGCCGGAACTGTTCGCCACACTGGGCCTGGCGGGCACCCTGCTGTCGGTCGCCTTCTTTTTCCTCATGAGCATCGCGGCGCTCACGTCCTCTATTTCGATGCTGGAAGTGCCGGTCGCCTACGTGGTGGAGGAACACGGCTCCCGACGCAGGCCGACGGCGATAGTCATCGGTGCGTTGATTGCGCTGGTCAGCTGCCTCATCATTCTCAATTTCGACACGCTGTTCGGCCTGGTCATCGCCGTCACCACGCGCCTCGGTCAACCACTGCTGGGTATGATGTTCTGCATATACGCGGGATGGGTG
>CAJIAY010000128.1_pt1 | contig 16981 bp, 18 predicted proteins | sample 9199221 | NCBI WGS metagenome assembly CAJIAY01 (sample SAMEA7708283, study PRJEB35096) | sediment metagenome | biome: marine neritic benthic zone biome [ENVO:01000025]; feature: sediment [ENVO:00002007]; material: shallow marine sediment [ENVO:03000034] sea grass bed [ENVO_01000059] ...
CTGCAGGCGTTCGATGATGTCCTCGAGGTCCTCGTAACGCTCGTGGTTGCCGACGCTGAAATAGACCGGCACCTTGCACCTCGCCAGTGCGGACAGCCGTCCCTCGTCCACGCCGGGCATGTCGATGAAATCCCCGGTGATGCAAAGGAACTCGATGTCGAGTCGGTTGACCTGCTCGATAACGCGTTCCAGGAATCCGGCACTGCGGGAACCGATGTGCACATCCGTAATCTGCGCGAAGCGCAGCCCGGACTTCAGCTTGTCACTGTCGAGGACGACCCTGACGGCGGAGGGCGAGTAGGCGTTGACCATGCTGTAAGCCATGAGCGCGAGCGCAATCGCGATCAGGCCCCACGCGGCGCTCCCGGCCTCGATCCAGCCCAGCGCAACGGGCACCTCCGCCACTAACAGCATTCCCAGCAGCAGAGGGCTGATACCCAGCCACAGGTCGGCGCCGCGGCGCAGCCAGAACAAAGCGCCGGAGTCGGCGTGCCGCAGGTAGAGCCTGGCGACCACCTGGCTGAAGAAGAGAGGGGTGAAAATGGCCGCGGTCTGCCAGCCGCCCATATCCAGCCAGTCGCACAGGCGCAGGATCGGGTAGGCGAACAGCGGGATATGCAGTAGCAGGGCAACGAGCAGGAATTGTTGGCGCCGTCTCATCTCGCCAGCATACCTTGAGAACAGGGCCCTCGCCCGGTGCGCGTTAAGAGGTCAGGCCCAACTCGCCGGCGATGCGGTCGATCTCGGCCAATTCCTCCGGGCTGACCTCGCCGTCCGCGGCGGCTACCGCGTGCAGTGCCTCCAACCAGTCCTGCCGGCGATGACGCGCTTCCTCGTCGTCGGTGACCGGCTGCGGCCCCATGCCGTGCATCCCCAGCATCGAATGGGACAACTGCATGACCAGCTCCGCTTCTCCCTCCGAGAGGTGGGACACTTCCAGCAGGATCTTGCGAATCGCGACGTTCTCCTGCTCGTCGATCTGCTGGTCGGCGGACGCGACCCGGGTCAGCGCCAGGGCGAAGGCGGCCAGTTCCGAGTAAGCGTTGGGATCGAAGCGCGCCATCAGGTTGAGCAGGCGTCCCGCGTCGTCGCCCACCGCGTCCATCAGGTTTTTTATGCGCCCGTCCTCCAGGTGCAGGATGCGATCGGCGATGTCCAGGATGCGGTTGTCGTGGGTCACCAGTACCACGGCGGCACCTTCCTCCCGGGCCAGCCGCTGGATCAGTTCAACCACGTCGCGGCCGCTGTGCTTGTCCAGCGATGCGGTGGGCTCGTCCGCCAGGATGATGCTGGGGTGGTGCACCAGTGCCCGGGCGATACCGATGCGCTGCTTCTGCCCGCCGGACAACTGGTCCGGCATCTTGAACATATGCTCGGCCATGCCGACCTGATCCAGCACTTTCTCGATGCGATCATTCCAGTCCTTGCGCGAACGCTCGCCGGCCAGTTCCAGCGCCATCTGCACGTTCTGCGCCACGCTCAGCGACTCCAGCAGGTTGTGCTGCTGGAATATGTAACCGATCTTGCGCCGCACCTTGACCAGCTCGCCCTCCGACGCGGCCGAGAGGTTGTTGTCGAGCACCCTGACCACGCCCTCCTGACAGGAGCGCAGTGCGCCGATGAGCGTCAGCAGGGTCGTCTTCCCGGATCCGGAGGGGCCCGTCAGGATGATGATTTCCCCGGCGTCGATCTCCGTGCTGACGTCGAACAGGATCTGCTTGCGCAGTTCACCCGCGCCGTAGAAATAGGAGACGTTATCGACCTGTATCGGTTTCGCGTCCGCCATCAGAACACGTCCGCCGGGTCAGCCGAGCGTACCTTGCGCATGGCGAGCAGCCCCGCGATCGCACACATGATCAACGTCAGGCCCAGCACGATTCCCGCCTTGTCCAGCGTCAGCTCGAGCGGGAGGTTGGTCGCATCGGCCGACACCTTGAAAACGAGTAGTGAGAGGATAATGGCGGGAATAAAGCCGGCGATCGCGAGGATGGCCGCCTCCTGCAACACCACGCCGGAGAGGTAGCGGTTGGTGTATCCCATGGCTTTCAGGGTGGCGTACTCCTTGAGGTGGTCCTGGACGTCGGAAAAGAGTATCTGGTAGACGATGATCGCGCCGACCACCAGCCCCATCACCACGCCCAGATTGAGCACGTAGCCGATCGGGGTGCTGCTGTCCCAGTAGGCGATCTCCATGGCCTTGAACTCTTCGCGTGTCACGACCACCACATCCGGGGGCAACGCGGCGGCGATCGCGTCGCGCACCGCCTCCGCCATCGCGCCGGCCTCGATCTGCACCAGCCCCAGCGAGACCTGCGCGTGATCGCGGATGGGGAACATGCGCAGGTAGTTGAGGTCGCTGGTGATCAACGCGCTGTTGATGCCGAAGGAGTTGCCCACCTCGAACAGGCCGCCGATGCGGATGCGACGGCCGTTCATCTCGATGGACAGTGTGCCTTCCGACGCGAGCATCGCCGGGATCGGTCCGTACTCGGGCCTGGACAGGTTATCGAACAGGTAGACGTCGTCGAGGCGCAACAGCTCCTGTTGTTCCGGTGTGATGATACTGCCGAAGCCCTCGTCGGCCGGGTCGAAGGCGGCGACGAAGATCGGCCAGACTTTTTTCGGGTTCTCCGGGTTGCGCCACTTGCCCATCTTTGTGTACACCGGTGTGACGGCCCGCACGCCTTCCACGCCGCCCGCCTGGAAGACACGCACCCTCGGAATATCATGGATTTCCAGCAGGTACTCGGACTTGGGGCTGAGCAGTACGATGTCGTAATCCCAGGCGTTGTGCCAGCGGATGCCGGACTCGAAGAGGGCCGAGCGGAACCCCAGCTGCACCAGCATCAGGATCGCGGCGAAGGTAATGCCGGCGAGCGCGGCGACGAGGCGCAGCCGGTTGTGCTTGAGCTGTTTCCAGCCCACGGGAATGTGGCGCGCCCTCATGGCAGTATTTCCACGTCTACCTGCAGGTTGGTCAGGCGTTCAAGCGGTTCCGGGTCGTCGACCAGGATGGTGGTCTCCACGACGCGGGCGTCCGTGTCCGCGACCGGGTCGCTTGAGAGCACGTCCATCTTGCCGACGCGAAATCCCACCTTGACGACCTCGCCCTCGACGGGTTCCGACAGCGCGGGGGTGGTAATGATCGCGCGTTGCCCTTTTGCCAGGCGGTGCACGTCGGTTTCATACACCTCCGCCACCACGGTCATCTTGTCGGTTTCGCCGAGTTCCAGTACGCCCTGCGGCCCCACTTTCTCGCCGGGGCGGGTAAAGATCTTCAGTACCTGCCCCCGCTGGGGCGCGCGAATGTAGGACATCTCAAGCCTGGCGTCGTAGACGCCCAGTCCCGCCTGCAGCGAGCTGTAGCGGTAGCGGGCCTCGTCCAGCTTGGAGCGGGAGATGGTCTGCGAGCGGCCGAGGTTCTCCAGCCGGTTCAGGTTGATCTTCGCCTCCTCCAGCAGTTCCCGGTGCTGCTCGGCCTCCGCCTGCCGCAGGCCATGGTCGTCGAGCACCGCCAGCACCTGGCCCTGCTCTACCCAGTCACCTTCCTTCACGCGCACCTCCGAGATGACCGATGCCGCGCCGGAACCGGAGGGTCCGGCCAGCACGCGTACCCCGTCGAGGGGTTCGATCCTGCCCAGGCAGGTGACGGTATCCGCCGCGGCGGGTCCGGCGAGCAACAGGGCGAGAAAAAACGGTGGGAAAAAACGCGACATCATTCAATCTCCATTTGGATGTGCTGAGGCAATCCTACAAGCATAGCCTGTTGCCCGGCACATGACACAGGCGCCCGGCATCCGGGCGTAAACGAAAGTTTAGTGCTAGATTGCAGCGCATGAGTCGCTCATTTCACTCGGGCCCCGCAACCTGGACCGCGCCGCTGCCCGTGCCCAGCCTGCTGGCGCGACTCGCGAGTGACGAGTATCCCGCGCCTGCTTACCGCGAGCGGGACCTGCACGCGCTGGAGCTGCTGTCGCGGCGCGCCGCGAGCAACGCGCGGCGGCTGGGTTGTTCACTCCCCGGGTACTATGCGAGCAGGATGGGCACCGTTGCGTCGCTGGGTGCCATCAACGCCGCCGCGGGCCAGCCGTTCTACCGGGTCAGTGCCTCGGCGGGGATCGACGGCGCAGAGGCGGCGGAGACCCTGCGCGGCAGCAGTCCGGTGATCGATGTCCAGACACATTTCGTGGCGGGCCATCGCGTCGGCCTGGCGGGCGCCAGGGGCATCCATCACTTCATCCGCCACGTCGCGCCCGACTGGTTTGCGGGCCTCGACCTGCAGACGGACCTGTCCATCGGCGAGTTCCTGCGTTGTGTTTTCCTGGAGAGCGAAACCAGTCTCGCCGTGCTGACCTCCGCGCCCGGTACGGAGGCAACGAACATCCTGTCCAATGAGGAAATCAAGGGCACCCGCGAGCTGGTGGACCGTCTCGCGGGCACCGGACGGCTCCTGCATCACTCGATCGTGCATCCCAACCTGCCCGGGGAGCTGGAAAGCATGGCCGCTATCGTCGAGCGGTACCGGCCCGACGGCTTCAAGGTCTACACCCTGTACGGTGGTGGGCACGGAGGCGCGGGTAACGGGGCGGGGTGGATGCTGGACGATGAGGATGCCGGCCTGCCGTTCCTGCAGCGCGCCCGGGATCTCGGGGTGAAAATAATCTGCGCGCACAAGGGCCTGTCGATGTTGTCGCCCACCGGTTCCCCCCGTGATGTCGGGCCCGCCGCGGCGGCGTTTCCCGAACTCAGCTTCCTGGTCTATCACTCGGGCTACGAGGTGCCCGCGCCCGACGACGAGGGCGAGGGGGTGTTTGCGCCGGGGGCGCAGCAGCGGGGCACCGACCGGCTGGTGCAGAGCCTGCGGGACGCCGGTATTCCCCCGGGGGGCAACGTGTATGCGGAACTGGGCAGTACCTGGTACATCCTGGTCAGGCGTCCCGAGGAAGCCGCGCACGTGCTGGGCAAGCTGCTCCTCGCTGTCGGTGAGGACAACATCCTGTGGGGAACGGACTCGGTATGGTACGGCAGCGCGCAGCCGCTGATCGATGCGTTTCGCGCATTCCACATTCCCGAGGAGTACCAGGAACGGTACGGGTATCCCGCGTTGACCGAGACCGTCAAGAACAAGATCCTGGGGCTTAATGCCGCACGGGTTTACGGGGTCGACGCGCACAAGGCTCAGGAACGCGGCCGCAACGACGATCTCGCGTGGATCAGGCAGGCCGTGCTTGAATTTGACCAGTTCAGTGGCTAGCTTTTTTGCAGGTTTGATGGTCGGTTCCGGTACACGCTGGAGAAACCCCGATGGGTAAATCCACAATTCGCTACCTGTTCCCGCCCTTTCCTTACGGCTGGTACTCCATCGGTTCCGCAGCGGATATCATGGCGAGGCAAATCACTACACTCTCCTGCTTCGGCAGGGAACTCATCGCATTTTGCGACTGCGAGAAGATCTCCATCGGCGCCTGACCTGTGACAACACAATCTCTATCCAGGGGCGAGCTGGTTTTGCTGACGCTCGCGAGTGCGGCGGTAACAGCCAATGCCTATTACATACACCCCATTATCGCCCGTGTAGGCGAGGGGTTCGGTGTGTCCGCATCCACCGTTGGCCTGGTGCCCGCCCTTAACCAGGTCGCACTCGCCGTGGGCATATTTCTGTTGCTGCCCCTCGGTGACAGGTTCAGCAACCGGCGCCTCGTGGCGATTTTCGTGTTCGGCCAGTTCTGCTCCCTGTTGCTGATGGCCTTTGCCGAGGACTTCATGTTGTTTACCGTGGGATCGGCCCTGCTCGGTTTTACAACTATTGCCCCTTACCTGCTGCCCGCCTATGTATCGAAACGCGTGCAGCCGGAGCAGCTCGGGCACGTGACCGCGACATTAACCACCGGGGTCATCCTGGGCATCCTGCTCGCACGGGCCGGTGCCGGTGCGGTGGGGGAATACCTCGGTTGGCGAACCGTTTACTACCTCGCCTCGGGGCTCATGCTGGTCATGGTGGTGACCCTGCCCCTGATCATGCGGGAAGACCAGGAAGACGCCGGAACACCTGAATGCTTCAGTTACCTGAGCTTGTTGGCTTCGATGGGGCCGATTGTCAGGCGCCACCCCGAGACATTGTTGTCGGGATTGATCCAGGCGCTCAACTTCGGTTTGTTTCTCGCCGTCTGGCTCGGATTGGGGCTGCACCTTACCAGTCCAGCCATGGGTTACGGCGTTGATGTGGTGGGCTATCTGGCCATGCTGACAATACTCAACCTGTTTACCACCCCGAGGCTGGGGAGGTTCGCCGACAGGGTCGGTGCGCGACGGGCACGGCTGTTATTCTCGTGTATTCAGCTGATAGGCGCCTCGCTCTTGTATTCGTTCGGCTACCAGCTTGCCCTGTTGATTATTCCCCTGCTGATGATGAACGTCGTCGGTCCCGTCATCGACGTATCGGGACGCATGTTGTTCCTGAGCCAGCAGCCGGAAATTCGCACTCGACTGACCACCCTGTACATCGTCACCATGTTTCTTGGCGGAGGCCTGGCGAGCTGGTCCGGAACAGCCGCCTACCAATGGGGTGGCTGGCAAGCCAATGCGTCGCTCGCGGTCGGTATCTCGCTTGGTGTTGTGACCTTATCCCTGGTCAGCCTGCGCTTTGAGCGAAGACGCGCGTAACCGGCCGTCCCCTGAACCGGCGCCGGGTACGCAAGGGTTGAGGGCCCGCGGCCTGCTGATCCAATTCACAGCCGATCCCGTACCAATGTCATACCGCCGACGGTGAGGGCCGCGAAGCTTTCGAGCAGAGATATCGGCCGGCGCAGCGTCTCGAAAGCGCAGGACGGGGAGGAATTGACATGTTTGATCTTGCATTTGTTATCAAGGGAATCGACCGGGACGGACGGGAGGTGCGCGTATCCGATCAGCAGTTTACTACCCTGCAAAGGGCGGAGATCGCCACCCTCGATTTCTACGGCGATCCGCGCTTCAAGCGCGTCTGGGCAGCTCCAACGGGTGAAGCGCGCAGGGCCGCGTGATGTTATCGTCTGCGCAGCTGCGCCTGGCGGGGCGGTGGGTGGTGCCGGCCTTCCGTTCCACAGGCCCCTTCGCGGACACTGCGCGGGGGAGACGGTCACAGGGGCCCCGGCGTGCGGGCGTGTCACAACCTTCGCGAAAGCGCAGGGTCAAACCACCCCCCGAAATGGATATCTGGCTCGCCTGACGCCGCTCCATATCCCGACTATACTTCCCTACTGCCCCCGCCGGGCGCAATGCATCCATACTGCCGTCGGAGTCATGCGGCCAGGGGCCGACGTTGATCTGTATCAAGCGCTGAGCGAGGTATCTCTGTAAGAATCACCCCTCGCAAGGAGGTACGTCATGAATGAAGATTTCGAAAAGCTCTGGCAGAAAGTCAAAACCCAGCGTGATGAATTGCGTGTGCAGTCGCGTCTCGCCCAGGCCGAATTGAAGGACGAGTGGCAGGAACTAGAGAAAAAGTGGGACAGTGCCGAGAAGAACCTGAAACAGGTGCAGGAAGAGGCGAAGGAGACCGGTGACGAGCTGGTTGCTTCGGCAAAGGTGGTCATGGAGGAGCTGTCATCCGCTTATGACCGTATCAAGGGCCGGCTCAGCGACTGAGCCTGTTTCGCTGAATCAAGCCGGGGTTAGCCTTTCGTGCGAGACCTGCCTGGAGCCATAGCGCAAATGGTGGAGCACAGCCACGCGGATTATGAGTCAAACAAGCGCAAGGGTAAGATCACACCCGAGTGGGAGGCAGATTATAACGCGATGATGAGCCTGTTCACGCTGGCGCATATAGCGTGGAACGAAGTCATCGAGGACAGCGCCAGCTGGACTATTATCCGGGAAACCATCGCCGCCCGCTGGGAGCAATACACCAACAGGCACCCTGTCGAGTTCACCAAGAGTGAGCAAATCCAGCAGTTCCTCGAGTTACATCCCGAGGAGGCGCACAGCTGGAGTCCCCAGAAGATCGCCGAGTACCTCCAGAAGCACGGCGTCGACGTGCAGCGCACCCAGGTCTATCGCGTCATGCACAAACCCGGGCATTGAGGCTCCAGGGCGCCGGCCCTCTTAATGTTGCACGCAACAGCGGCACGTTCTCTGCCTGAGCGATGTACCAGTTACCTGGCATTTCCCCGAGCTGAATTATGACGGGCGAAAGCAGTGGTTTTTCTCCCTCATCAGGAACCGCGGCGCAGGAGGGCGGTTGGTCGAAAACGACTCGTGGCAGCGAAGATCAGAGTTGTCGTTCCGGAACGACCTTCAGTAACCAGCTAGTAAGGCGACGCCAGGCCGTCGTCAACGGCTCTTTTGTCTCGACCACTTCCTCGCCATCTATATTTGCATGCCATTCTATCTTGCCTCTGTCATTCAGCTTCAGTTGATAGGCAATGCCTGGCAGGGCATCAGAAACCGAAGAGCTCATCTTTGCAACCATGGGTTTCGATTCGATAAGCACACCCATTTCGGTATTGATATCAATTGAGCGCGGGTCAAAATTCAAGGAACCGACGAATAGCATTCTGCGGTCAATGAATACGCCTTTGGTATGCATCGTCAGCTTCTCGGGGCCAATCTCTTTGCCGTCGTCAGTGATAGTCCTTGCCGCATTGGCCCTTATCTCCCAAAGGTCGACGTTTGCCGCCAGGAGGTCTTTGCGATAACCGGAGTATGCTGAATGCACCGCCGTGTGATTATTGGTGGCCAATGAGTTGGTTATAACGACCACATCAACGCCTCTGCCAGCTATATTGCGAAGGTACTCGACGCCTTCCTCGCCTGGAATAAAATACGGTGTAAAAATCACGATCTCTTTTTCCGCCTGATCGAAAAGCCCGCCCAGGCTGTTGGCGACAATTTGTTGCTCTTGCGCAATCTCCTCGCGTAACTTCTGCGGATCGTCATAAACAACGCTGGCCTCAGAAAAATAGGGCCGTAACTCGTCGTTATAGAATTGGTTCATGAGGTCGGTATTGAGTGCCGCGCCGTAAATGCCTTCTCCCGCGGCCTCCATCGCTTCATCAAACATCGACTCATGCCGCCGCATTTCCTCCTCGCTGTATGTCCGGTAAAATGCCTCCATCGGCACAGCAAAATCATCATTCCAGTAGAGATCAAACTCGTTAGACAATTCTTTTACAATCGGGCCAGCTGCGAGAATATCGAAGTCAAGAAACTCACCTTCCGACTCAAGTTGAAAGTATTCAACAGCGATGTTGCGTCCACCTACGATTGCAACAGAGTTGTCGATGATGAGCGTCTTGTTGTGCATGCGACGATTGGCGGTTCCGAAATTGCCGATGAAATTGAGGGTATAGAGACCCGTGCGAGCGATCGGGTTGAAAATTCTGATCTCGATATTGGGATGGTGATCGAGTATCTGGAAGGTTTGGTCATCCACATTTGTAAATACGTCATCCAACAACAGGCGCACCCGAACGCCGTTGTCTGCCGCACTCACCAGAGCTGCAATGAATACCAGCCCCGCACTATCCGGCTTCATCAGGAAATACTGTGCGTCGATGGTGACTTCCGCATCACGCATTAACGAAAGACGTGCACCGAACGCATCCAGGCCTTCTACCAGAGGGTAGAAACCGTTGGCATCCTTGCGCCCGTCCAGCCAGGAGGTGGCCTCCTTCGCGATGAAAGTATCGGAAGTCTCCGCAACAGCCCTGGATTCTACCCGTGGGTAATCGAGTGGTGCGCTCACACAGCCGGTGATGGCCAGTATCAACGCCAGAACGAGAAAATCGTACCGAATACTCATGGATATGACCCCTGTGTGCACCCAGATGACGCAACCCGGGCGTTTCGGCAGTTTGGCAAAGACCCGTCTTCTATTCCAGACTTGACACTACTCGGAGCCTGCGCATCTGATCGACGGTGCTTGAGCTGGTCGTTGAATAGTTGTTGTCTCTTGCCTTAGCGCGGGTGCTCGATCAGCCAGTCTGCGTACAGCTCGATACCCTCCTCGGTCCAGGGCACCGGGATGTGCGGCCCGTCATTGATCGTCCATAACTCCACCGTGGCGCGGCGGATGCATTCCTCATACTGCAGGCGCTCCGTTTCAGCGCCCTCTATGCTGCCGTCCATGTCGACGTTCGATAGCGGGGTGGTGGCCTGGGGGTTACAACCCGCGAGGACGGCGTATCGCTCGGCGGTTTCCTCTGCGCCGGGATATGCCCCGGGCCTGCCCTCGTAGGGAATCGTCTCATCCAGTGTGCCGTGCAGTACCATCACCGAGACGGGATACGTCGCAGGGCTGCAGGACTCGGCGTTTTCCCAGGTGGAGCCCGCCAGGCTGATCACGGTGGTGACCAGGTCGGAGGCCTCGCAGACCAGCCGCAGGGACATGAAGCCGCCATTGGAATGGCCGTACAGGGCCACGCGGCTCGTATCGATGCTATAGGTCGCCGCCGCCTCCTCGATCAGGCCGCGGATATAGGCCACGTCGTCTACGGCGCGTTCCTCTTCCGAGCCGGCGCAGCAAGCCGGTGTCGCATTCCAGTAGCGGGAGCCCTCGGCATTGCGCATGCCGTCTGGCGTCACCAGCACGTACTGCTTGTCGTCCACCCGCTGCGTGAGGCCGAGGTACAGTGACTGCAGTGCACCATCGGCGCCGAAGCCGTGCAGAATTACGACCAGTGGATAGCGTGTATTCACGTCATAGTTGCTGGGTATGTGCACTTCCGCCGGCCGCTCACCGCCGATGGACAGCGGTGGGTTGGACGCGCAGCTGTTGCTATCCGCACAACCGCTCAATAGGGGTTCATTGCTGGTCGGGGCACCGCTGATCGAGTCACTGCTGTCAGAGCAGGCAATGAATGCCAGGGCAGCGAGTGCCGCGAGAACGGTTCGAAGTGTCCGTGAGTGTGTCGCCATGTCGTTCTTCCGCTTTCATTATGTAAGGGGGGTTGATACGTATAACACGCCGTTCGGATGACACCCTATGAAATCTGGACCGGAGATGCCAGCCCCGCCGCATCAGCGTGCGTTCCGGTTTCCCCAGGTATTCCAGTGGGTGACCTCCGCCTGGGGTTTGCGTTTCGGCCGTCCCCAGCGGCCCTCGGGGTAGCCCAGCGGTATCAGCGCAATCGTCGACACGTCCCCGGGGATGTTGAAGATATCCTTGACGTCCTGCTCACGCGCCTTGTGCAGCGTGGTCATGGTGGAGCCGATGCCCTTCGCGCGCGCCGCCAGCATCAGGTTCTGTATCGCGGGGTAGATGCCGCCGTAATAGGAGGACTGGTAGATCTCCCCCGCTTCGCTTCGGCCATGCAGGCAGCACAACACCAGCGCGGGCGCCTGCTGCATGTTCTCCACCAGCACCATCGCGTTGTTGTAAACTTTCTCGGTATCCTCGTCCAGCCTGCCGCTGGCCAACACGTCGTCCTTGATTATCCTGTTGCCGAGTTCCCGGTAAAGCGCCGCGATCCGTTCTTTCTGTTGCGCGTCGGTCACGACGAGGAACTCCCAGGCCTGGCTGTTGCCCGGGCTGCAGGCCATGGTGGCGGCCTCGATAATGTCACACAGGTCTTCTTCGGCGATCGGGTCGGTTTTCAGGCGACGCATCGCGCGCAGGGTGTAAATGGCCTCGTACAGACTCAATTCGCTCACGGCTTACTCTCCCGTCGCCCGGCTGTTGGACTGCCGCTCCCGCCTGAGCGCCATGGCCCGGAGGCCGCCCTGGATACCTTGCTTCATCTTCTTGTCGTTGTCCTTCGATATGGCCCGGTGCACGATCTTCTCGAGGAAGAAACGCATCACCGGATTGAACACATGGTAGGTTTCCCGGAAGTGTATGCGGGTGCGGCCGTTGTCGATGGGCTCGAGGCGGGTCCAGCCCGTCGCCTGTGACCAGAGGGGCTTGCCCACCGCGTCGTAGCGCCAGGACTCGCAGGGCTTGACCTGCGTGAGCCACTCCCAGGATTTCGCCTTGCCGCCGGACAGCAGGTACCTCGGTACCGGGAAATGGCAATGCCGGATCAGCCCCTCGCCGTTCTCGTCGCCCCCGTGCAGGATCTCGATTCGCAGGTCGCCGTGTTCGATCACGTCGCCGGTTTTCTTGTTCCAGAATATCGACCACACCTCCTCGGGGCTGGCATCAACCTCAAAACTGTACCGGTGATCCTGCATGGGCACTTGCTCTCGCTGTGGAAGCAACCGGCATGATTGCGGGAAGTAGCGGGATTTTCAATCTGGCCCGACTCCGCGTTACCCTTGTCCCCCTGGCTTGTTGACGGTACCGGCGGGTCGCAGTAGCATTAAAATAGTTATAACTAGCATATAGGCGGAAGACACCCATGACCAGGATATTGAGAGTGGCCTGCCTCGCCCTGCTGCCGGTGCTGGCCGCCTGTGGCGACCCCGACTCCCTGGCGGCGCCCGAGAAGGAGGCAGCAAGCCGGCAACTGATGCCCGCGGACAAGGAGCTGGCGGCGATCTACCAGCGCAGCTGTCGCAGTTGCCACACTGTGGCGGCCACGGGCTCGCCCCTCACCGGTGACAGGGGGGGATGGGCGCCGCGCATGGCCAAGGGCATGGATGCCATGCTCGACAGCGTGATTAACGGTTTTGGCGGCATGCCGCCACTGGGTCTGTGTATGGACTGCACCGCCGGGCAGTTCGAGGCGCTGATCCTGTTCATGGCCGGGGAGGAGGCCGCACCGTGATCAGTCGCCGCAACGTGCTGGGCGCGATGGTTGCCGCGGCTGTCGGGACCGGTGCACTGCCGCGGGCCGTCCTGGCGCAGGCGGGCGGCGAACGCCGCATTCCCTGGCGCAACTGGTCCGGCTCTCAGGAGTGCCTGCCGGCACAACGCGCGGCACCCGCCACCGTCGCCGAGCTTCAGGCACTGGTCGCAGACGCGCAGGGTACCGTGCGCCCCGTGGGCGCCGGCCATTCCTTTACCGCGCTGGTGCCGACCGATGACACGATCGTCTCCCTGTCGCGGCTGGGCGGCGTGGTCAGCGCGGATGCCGGGACACTGCAGGCCACGCTGTGGGGCGGCAGCCGGCTCGGCGATGTGGGACAGCCGCTGGAAGACGCGGGTCAGGCGATGGTTAATATGCCGGACATCGACGAACAGACCCTGGCGGGTTGCCTCGCCACGGCAACCCACGGCACGGGAGCCGGCATCGGCTGCATGTCCACGTTTGTTACCGGCATGCAGCTGGTGGACGGGCGCGGGGACCTGGTGGACTGCAGCGCGGAGCAGAACGCGGACCTGTTCCAGGCGGCGCGCGTGTCCATGGGCGCGCTGGGCATTGTCACCCAGGTCACCCTGCAGAACGTCGCGCCATACCGGCTACGCAGGGAAACTGTCTGGCACGAACTGGAAGAGATCCTCGAGATGGCCGAGGACATGGCCGACCGGCACCGTAACTTCGAATTCTATTACCTGCCTTTCTCCGGCATGGGTTTTACTGACGCGCACGACCTGACGGATGAAGAGATCGGCTCGACCGAGAAGGTCGATCCCAACGAGGGCGTGATGGAGCTGAAACTCGCTCGCGACTGGCTCGAGCAGTATCCGCGCGTGCGTGAACTCATTCTTGGCGGCTACATGCGCACCATCGGCGACGAGGTGAAGGTGGAGGCGTCCTGGAAAAACTACGCCAGCGAACGCAACGTACGCTTCAACGAGATGGAGTACCACCTGCCGAGGGAGCACGGGCTGCAGGCGTTACGTGAGATTCGCGAGACACTGGAGGCGGGCCATCCCGAGGTGTTCTTCCCTATCGAGGTGCGCTATATAAAAGGGGACGATATCTGGCTCAGTCCCTTCTACGGCCGCGACTGCGTCTCGATCGCCGTGCACCGTTACTTCGAGGAAGATTACTCGGATTATTTCAAGGCGATCGAACCGATATTCCGCAAGTACAACGGACGGCCGCATTGGGGCAAGCTCAACAGCCTGGGTGCCGCCGATTTGCGTAAACTGTACCCGCGCTGGCACGATTTCGTGGCGGTGCGCAGGGAGATGGACCCGTCGGGCAAGTTCCTCAATCCCTACCTCGCGGGCCTGTTCGGGTGACGGGAGCCTGGCAAATCGCGCCCGGCAGGTAGAGCCGGCAATGCGTCATCTGGGAGGCGACTTATGAAGCGTCGATCACTGTTACTGGGTGGCATGGCCGGGGCGCTCGGTCTCGGCGCGGTGCTGCGCCCCCGCGACAAGGGCGAAAATCACAGCCCGTACTTTATCTCACTCAGCAAGGCACTGGACGGCGACAAGCGCTCCGGGCCGACGCTGGTGTTGGATCGACAGCGGATGCGGGCCAACATCGAAACGCTGTTGTCCCACGTGGGCAACCGCTTCGATTACCGCATCGTGGCCAAGTCGTTACCCTCCCTGCCGCTGCTGGAAGCGGTCATGCGTGTCTCCGGCAGCCAGCGCCTGATGCTGTTTCACCAGCCCTTCATCAACGAGGTGGCGGCGGCCGTGCCGGAAGCCGACATCCTGCTGGGCAAGCCGATGCCGGTGGCGGCGGCACAGAATTTCTACCGCCAGTTCCGCCCCGGGGGATTCGCGCCTGAGCGGCAGTTGCGCTGGCTGATCGATACCCCCGAGCGGCTTGCCGCCTACGGGGAACTGGCGGACGGCCTTGGCCAGGACATGCAGGTCTGTATCGAACTCGACGTCGGGCTGCACCGCGGCGGCGTGAACAACGACGAGGCGCTGGTGCGCATGCTGGAGCAGATCAGGGACTCCCGCCGCATGCGTTTCTGCGGCTTCATGGGTTACGAGCCGCATATCGTCAAGATGCCGCTGGGCGACCCGCTGGATTATCGCGATCGCGCCGTGTCGCGTTACCGGCACTACGTCGCTATCGCGCGCGGCTTTCTCGGTGAGGCGTGGCCGCACGACGCGCTGCTCAATGCGGGAGGCAGCCCCACCTACCAGCTGTATGACGCGGGCGATTTCCCGTTCAACGAACTGGCGGCCGGTTCCTGCCTCGTGAAGCCCACGGACTTCGACCTCCCCACACTCGCCGATCACGTGCCGGCATCGTACATCGCGACGCCGGTGCTGAAGGCGCTGGACACATTGCAGATTCCCGGCATCGACCTGGGTCGCCTGCAATCCGCGTGGAATCCCAACCGCGCCCGCACCTTCTTTACCTACGGCGGTTACTGGAAAGCAAAGCCGGAGTCTCCAAGGGGGCTGGCGTACAACACCCTGTTTGGTCGCTCCACCAACCAGGAGATGCTGAACGGGTCGCGCAGTATCAAACTGCAACCGGACGACTGGGTTTTCCTGCGACCGACCCAGAGCGAGTTCGTCTTCCGGCAGTTCGGCGATATCGCCGTCTACGACGGAGCCCGCATCGTCGATCGCTGGCCCGTTTTTTCCGGCGCGACCGACTGACGCTGCCGGGAGTCCAGATGGAACACTGGGAACTCGTTGCGAGGGAGAGCATCCGCGACATCGTCGCCCGCTACAACAGCAACGGCGACAGCGGCCGCATCGACGCGATGATGGCGCTGTTCGCGAGCGACGCTACCCTCGAGGTGCCGGGACGTGCCCCGATCGCCGGTATCGACTCGATCCGTGAGTTCTTCAGTGGTGTTGCCGATGGCGAGGGCAACGGCTTCGAACTCAAGGTGCTGCAACACCACACCGCCACACACCAGATCGACATCATCGACGAAGCCAGGGCGGCTGGACGCTGTTACTTCGCCGTGTACACACAGCTCGGGCTCGACCACTGGGGTCGCTATATCGACGAATACCGCTGCCGGGATGGGCAGTGGAAGTTCCTGCGCCGTGTTGTTCACGTCGACGGCGTTACCCCGGGTGGCTGGGGGGAAGCGCGCCGCTAGACCGGTTTGCATCGGCTATAATACGGTTCTGCCGTCGAATCCGGCCTTACGGAGGTTGTCGCATGCTGCTTGCGTTATCTGCATTCATGGTGGGCGTCGTCGCATGGACCCTGCTCGAATACCTGATGCACCGCTTTGCGTTTCACGGCGGCTCCTTGAAGTGGCCGGGCGCGAAGGTACACCGCCGGCATCACACCCAGTCGGATTACTTCGTTCCCTGGTGGCAGAAGGCGCTGGTGGCGCTCGGGGTTATCGCAATCCTGGTGCCGCTGCTCTCGCTGGTCGTGGGCATGCACGCCGGGGTTGCCGGTGCGCTGGGGGTTGTTGCCGGTTACCTGCTCTATGAAGTCGTGCACCGCCGTGCCCACACCCACCCGCCGCGCGGTCGTTTCGGTCGCTGGCTGCGCAAGAACCACTTTGCGCACCATTTCGTCAATCCGAGGATGGCCCAGGGCGTGTCGACCCCTGTATGGGATGTCCTTTTTGGTACTCGACTGAAGGTTGATCGCGTGCCCGTGCCGCGCCGCATGGCCATGCGCTGGCTGGTCGATGACAACGGCGAGATCAACGCCGCCTACGCGCGGGACTACGAGCTGGTCGGCACCGATCAGCGCCGCCAGGTCTAGCGCGCCATCTGGATACGCAGCAGGCGAACTCCCCAGTACAGCACCAGCCAGGGGAACACCAGCCAGGGCCCGTTCAGCAGGATGAACTTGATCCAAAGGTCGAAGAAGCTGTCCGTGTTGACGCTCTCGAAACCGGACAGGATTTCCGTCCCGTAGTAGTACCAGGTCGTGATGATGTGGTGCACTCCCGTCCACATGCACAACAGGGTGCCGCGGTAGTCCTCGAAGCGGGAGCGGAATAACAGCCACAGCCCGGCAAGGCCGATCGATCCGTTGATGACGGACAGGACCTCCAGCATGATGAAACTCGTTTCCGGCCGGTAGTAGCGGCTGTCCCCGCCGTCGATGTAGGCCCACCAGGTGTAGGCCCAGAGTTCATCGCGGGATTCGGCGATTTGTTCGTGCAGTAACAGCCAGCCCAGCTCCCAGCTCAGGTGCGTAAGATAGGAGACAAACATGAAGGTGAGGCTGACGGCGTGAATTCGCCGCAGCGTCGACCAGTTCTTCAGGCCGGGCAG
>CAJIAY010000399.1_pt1 | contig 16148 bp, 13 predicted proteins | sample 9199221 | NCBI WGS metagenome assembly CAJIAY01 (sample SAMEA7708283, study PRJEB35096) | sediment metagenome | biome: marine neritic benthic zone biome [ENVO:01000025]; feature: sediment [ENVO:00002007]; material: shallow marine sediment [ENVO:03000034] sea grass bed [ENVO_01000059] ...
GATCATTGCCGATGCGATGGACAAGGTGGGCAAAGAAGGTGTAATCACCGTGGAAGAGGGTTCCGGCCTCGAAAACGAGCTGGACGTCGTTGAAGGGATGCAGTTCGACCGCGGTTACCTGTCTCCGTACTTCATCAACAATCAGGATTCCATGTCCGCCGATCAGGAAGACCCCTATGTCCTCCTGTGCGACAAGAAAATCTCCAACATCCGTGACCTGCTGCCCGTGCTGGAAAACGTCGCCAAGGCGTCCAAGCCGCTGGTCATCGTGGCCGAGGACGTTGAAGGCGAGGCCCTGGCCACGCTGGTGGTGAACAACCTGCGCGGCATCGTGAAGGTCACCGCCTGTAAGGCGCCGGGCTTCGGCGACCGCCGCAAGGCCATGCTGCAGGACATCGCGATCCTCACCGGCGGCACCGTGATCTCCGAGGAAGTGGGTCTCGACCTCGAGACCGCAACCCTCGAGCACCTCGGCACCGCCAAGCGCGTGGCGATGGACAAGGACAACAGCACCATCATCGACGGTGCGGGCGACCACGAGGGCATCAAGGCGCGGGTGAACGAAATCCGTGTACAGATCGACAACACCTCTTCCGATTACGATCGTGAGAAGCTGCAGGAGCGTGTCGCCAAGCTGGCGGGCGGTGTGGCAGTCATCAAGGTTGGCGCCGCCACCGAGATCGAGATGAAAGAGAAGAAGGCCCGTGTCGAAGACGCCCTGCACGCGACCCGAGCTGCGGTCGAGGAAGGTGTCGTGGCCGGTGGCGGTGTCGCCCTGGTACGCGCCCTGACCGAGATCGCCGGCATGAAGGGTGACAACGAGGACCAGACCCACGGTATCAACGCGGCCCTGCGCGCCATGGAAAGCCCCCTGCGCCAGATCGTCGAGAATGCCGGTGACGAGGGCTCCGTTGTACTCAACAACGTGAAGACCGAGGGCAAGGGCAACTACGGCTACAACGCCGCCACCGGCGAGTACGGCGACATGATCGAGATGGGCATCCTGGATCCCGCCAAGGTCACCCGTACGGCGCTGCAGGCGGCCGGCTCGGTTGCCGGCCTGATGATCACCACCGAGGTGATGATCGCCGAAGCCCCGGAAGAGAACGCCGGCGGCGCACCCGCCATGCCGGATATGGGTGGCATGGGCGGCATGGGCGGCATGGGCGGCATGATGTAAGCCGTCCATCCGGACTCCGCGAAACCCCGCTTCATAGCGGGGTTTTTTTCGCCAGTTGATCGGCCTTCACCCCAAATGGGGTCAGCCGCCGGGACTGTCGCCTGTACTCTCAACAGGTGTACAATACGCCGCGATACAACAACAAGGAGTGAGTCATGATTATCGAATTTATCTTCAGGTGGGCGCACGTCCTGTTCGGCCTCGTCTGGATAGGCATGCTGTACTACTTCAACTTCGTGCAGACGGAGTATTTCAAGGAGGCCGAGAAAGAGACCGCACTCCCGGATGTCAAGGCGAAGCTGGCGCCGCGCGCCCTGTGGTGGTTCCGTTGGGGCGCGATGTTCACGTTCCTCACTGGCCTGTACCTGCTGTACGCTGTCGGCGCCCATAACAATCTCTCCGGTCAGCCGGTGATCTGGGTTGGCGCCCTGGCCGGTATCCTCATGTTCCTCAACGTTTGGCTGATTATCTGGCCGAACCAGCAGATCGTGCTGGGGCTCAACGGCAAAACCGGTGACGGGCCGGCCGCTGCCGGGAAAGCGGGCCTGGCCTCGCGTACCAACACCCTGTTCTCCGGCCCCATGCTGTTTGGCATGCTGGGCTCCAAGCACCTCTATATCGAGGGTGCGGACGGCTTGGGATTCTGGGCCTGTGTGCTGATCATCCTCGCCCTGGAGGCCAACGCGCTGTTCGGCAAGACCGGCCCGATGACCAGCGTGAAAGGCGTCATCCACTGCAGCATCGGCCTCACCGTCGTCATGTGGCTGCTGCTGGCGCTCCTGTAAGCGCACACATCGCACAAGAAAAGCCGGGCTCGCCCCGGCTTTTTTGTGTCCATGGAGAGCCTGCCCCTCTTTTTCGGTGGTCCGACACATCGGCATGGTCGGTACGTTCGCGAGAGGCAGGAGGCCGGTGGTCCGACATAGCGGGCGGACGACTCGCCGGTCTCGTCTGCAGCAATGTATAATCGCCGCGAGGACAAAGCGGCGCAGTTTCCCATGCCAAACGACGATATCGACCATATTCCAGCCATCGTGCCGGGCCGCGAAGGCGGCCCCCAGCGCAGTCCGCGCCACGGCGGGCTCGAGCGGCGCAGGAGCGCCGGCACCCGGGCCCAGGCATCGCCCGCGGGAGGCTCGGGGGTTTTCTCGCGCCTGGTAGCGGGGCTTGCCCTGATCGCCGGCGGGCTGGCGTTTGCCTGGGCGTGGCAGTTGCAGAACCAGCTGGATGATTCGCAGCGCCAGTTGCAGGAGGCGACTGGCCGGATCAGCGACCTGGAAGCCCGCCTGTCGGATACCGACGAGGGAATGAACCAGAACGCCGCGGTACAGGCGGTCAAGATCGCGGAACTCGAGAGCGAGGTGCGTAAGCTCTGGGACAACGTCTGGAAGCAGGCCAGGGAGCGTTTGGCGAAGCTCGAGTCGGCGAGCGCCGCCCAGGGCAAGAGCATCAAGGGCATGGACAGCTCGCTGGCCTCCACGAAGTCCCAGCTCGACGCGGCGGCCGAGGACCTCGACGAATTAAAGAGCGTGGGAGGTGACCTCGCGCGGCTCATGGCCAGCGCCAGGACCAGCCAGGCCGAGGTGGAGCGCGTGGCCGACAGTCTCAACCGCATAGAGCTGTCCATGAACAAACTGGAAAAACGGGTGGCGGGTAACGAGGAGTGGATCGGCTCCGTCAACGCCTTCCGCCGGCAGGTCAACGCGAGTCTCGCCGAACTGCAGGGCACGGTGCGTACACTCCAGGCGACGCCCTGAAACCGGGCGCTCCCGGCCGTCCTTCCGCCGCGACAAGGCGTGTATAATGGCGCTCCGTTTTTCCCCGCTGCAAGGTTTGACCCGATGGCTGTTATCCGACAAGACGACCTGATCGATAGTGTTGCAGATGCCCTGCAGTTCATCTCCTACTATCACCCGCTGGATTTCGTCAAGGCGGTGAACGAGGCGTACGAGCGGGAGCAGAATCCGGCGGCGAAGGATGCGATGGCGCAGATCCTGATCAATTCCCGCATGTGTGCGGAGGGTCACCGCCCCATCTGCCAGGACACGGGCATCGTCACGGTTTTCCTCAGGATCGGCATGCACGTGCAGTGGGATGCCGACATGTCGGTCGCCGACATGGTCAACGAGGGTGTGCGACGGGCTTACACGCACCCGGACAACGTGCTGCGGGCCTCCATCCTCGACGATCCAGCGGGCGCGCGTCGCAATACGAAAGACAACACGCCGGCCGTCATTCACATGGACGTGGTCGAGGGCGATACGGTCGATGTGCAGGTGGCCGCAAAAGGTGGTGGTTCCGAGAACAAGTCGAAGCTGGTGATGCTCAATCCCTCCGACAGTATCGTGGACTGGGTCGTCAAGAGGCTGCCGACGAGGGGCGCCGGTTGGTGTCCCCCCGGCATGCTCGGCATCGGCATTGGCGGCACGTCCGAGAAGGCCGCGGTGCTGGCCAAGGAAGCCCTGATGGATCCGATCGATATCCACGAGTTGCGCGAGCGCGGCCCGTCGAACCGGGTGGAAGAGCTGCGCCTCGAGATCATGGAAGCGGTCAACAAACTGGGTATCGGCGCCCAGGGCCTGGGCGGCCTGACCACGGTAGTGGACGTCAAGATCAGGGATTACCCCACCCATGCCGCGTCCCTGCCGGTCGCGATGATCCCGAACTGCGCGGCCACGCGCCATGCGCACTTTGTGCTTGACGGCAGCGGGCCTGCGCTGCAGACGCCGCCGGATATCGACGACTGGCCCGATATCACCTGGGAGGTGGGCGAGAACGTGCGCAGGGTCAATCTCGATACCGTCACGCGTGAGGAGGCGGCGGCGTGGGAGCCAGGCGATACGCTGCTGCTGTCGGGCAAGATGCTCACCGGCCGCGACGCCGCCCACAAGAAAATGAAGGAACTGATCGAGAACGGCGAGGGCCTCCCCGAGGGTGTCGACCTCAAGGGCCGTTTCATCTATTACGTGGGTCCGGTGGACCCGGTGCGCGACGAGGTGATGGGCCCGGCCGGCCCGACGACAGCCACGCGCATGGACAAGTTTACGGATTTCATCCTCGAGCACACTGGCCTGCTGGGTATGATCGGCAAGGCCGAGCGCGGCCCGACCGGTGTGGAGGCGATCAGGAAACACGGCGCGGTCTACCTGATGGCGGTGGGCGGCGCGGCTTATCTGGTATCCAAGGCCATCACGGCCGCCCGCGTGGTCGCCTTCCCCGAACTGGGCATGGAAGCGATCTACGAATTCGAGGTGAAGGATATGCCCGTCAGCGTGGCGGTTGATGCGAAGGGCACCTCGGTGCACGAGACCGGGCCGAAGGTCTGGCGGCAGAAGATCGAAGCCGAAGCGATCGAAGTCATCTGAGGCCCGTGTCCGACCTCACCTTCTACTGGCACGATTACGAAACCTTTGGTGCCGACACGGCCCGGGACCGACCGGCGCAGTTCGCGGGCCTCCGGACAGACGCCGAACTCAATGTCATCGGCGACCCGCTGGTCATCTACTGCCGACCCGCCAACGACTTCATTCCCCACCCACAGGCCTGCCTGATCACCGGCATCACCCCGCAAAAGGCGCTTGCGGAGGGTGTGCCCGAATCGGAGTTCATCACACGCATTCACGAGGAGCTGGCGCTACCGGGCACCTGCGGCGTCGGCTACAACTCGATCCGCTTCGACGACGAGGTCACGCGACACGCATTGTATCGTAACTTCTTCGACCCTTACGCGCGGGAGTGGCAGAACGGCAACTCGCGCTGGGACATCATCGACATGGTTCGGACGGCTTACGCGCTGCGACCCGAGGGCATCGAGTGGCCCCTGCGCGAGGGTGGCCTGCCCAGTTTCCGTCTCGAGGACCTCACCCGCGCCAATGGCATCAGTCACGCCGACGCCCACGACGCCCTGTCCGACGTGCAAGCCACCATCGCGGTAGCGAGACTGGTCCGGGAGAAGCAGTCGCGCCTGTTTCATTACGTCGTCAACAACCGGGACAAGCGGTCCGCGCTGGCGCAGCTGGACGTCGCGGCGATGAAGCCGGTGCTGCACGTGTCCTCGATGTTCGGCGCAAAACGGAACAACATCGCGCTGGTGGTGCCGCTGGCCGCACATCCGGAGAACAGGAACGAGGTCATCTGCTACGACCTCGGCATCGATCCGCAACCGTTAATTGAGTTGCCTGTGGCGCAACTGCAGGAGCTGTTGTACACGCGCACCGAGGACTTGCCCGAGGGGCAGGTGCGGCCCGGCCTGAAGTCGGTGCATATCAACAAGTGCCCGATCCTGGTAACGCCGAAAATGGCCGACCCGGCCACGGCAGAGCGACTCGGTATCGACGGCGACCTGTGCCGCAAGCACCTCAAGGCCCTGCGCGACTTCCGCGACCGGGATGCCGCCGCGTTCACGGTGAAAGTCCAGGCTATCGGCCAGCGTCGCTTCGAGCCGCATACCGACCCTGACCTGATGCTTTACAGCGGCGGTTTCTTCGGCGATCGCGACAGGAAAGCCATGGAGCAGGTACGCGCGCTGTCACCCGGGGAACTGGCGACCAGTACCATTGCCTTCGAGGACAAGCGCCTGCCCGAGATGCTCTTTCGCTACCGCGCGCGCAATTACCCGGACACCCTCAGCGCCGACGAGCGGGCGGAGTGGGAGGAGTTCCGCTTCCAGCGGATCACCGAGCCGGATGCCGGCGGCTACGGCATGGAGCAGTTCCAGGCCGAGATCGAGGACATGCTCGCGGCCGATGACCTGTCGGCTGAACACCGGGCGATACTCGAGGAACTGCTGGATTACGCCGATACGCTGCTGGCCTGAGCGCGCCCGGCAGGTATTTGGTATTACGCACATGGGCAGGGCCCGGTGTCGCATTTATAATGAATGACGCATGGCCCGGCCATGTGAAGCAGATTCCAGGAGAACAACCAGCGTGCAGTTTGCCGGCAGCCACATCCTCTCGGTCCAGCAGTTTGAGCGGGACGACGTCGAAACAATTTTCTCGGTGGCTGATCGCATGGCGCCTTACGCCCATCGACGGCGGGTAACCGATGTGCTCGAGGGCGCCATCCTCGGTTCCATGTTTTTCGAGCCCAGCACCCGGACCCGGGTCAGCTTCGGCAGCGCCTTCAACCTGCTTGGCGGTGAGGTGCGCGAGACCACCGGGTTCGAGCATTCCGCCATCGCCAAGGGCGAGTCGCTGTACGATACCGCACGGGTCCTGAGCGGCTACTCCGACGTGATCGCCATGCGTCACCCGGCGGAGGGCTCCGTCGCGGAGTTCGCGGCGGCCAGCCGGGTGCCGGTAATCAACGGCGGCGACGGCAGCAACGAGCATCCCAGCCAGGCGTTGCTGGACCTCTACACCATTCGCAGCGAGGTCACCTCCCGCGGCCGCTCGCTGGAACAGCTGCGCATCGCCATGGTCGGTGACCTGCGTTACGGCAGGACTGTGCACTCCCTGTGCCGGCTCCTCGGGCAGTTCCCGGGGGTGCAAGTGGTGCTGGTCTCGCCGAAGGCCCTGCGCATGCCGGAGGAGATCGTCGAGGACCTGCGCAGCACCGGGCACGACGTGCTGGAGTCCGACCAGCTGGAGGACAGCATCGCCCACGTCGATATCGTCTACTCAACACGTATCCAGGAGGAACGCTTCGATAGCCAGGAAGAGGCCGACCTGTACCGTGGGCGTTTCCGCCTCAACCAGAGTATCTACACGCAGCACTGCGAACCCAACACCGTCATCATGCACCCGCTGCCGCGGGACTCCCGCGCGAACGCGAGGGAACTGGACGACGATCTGAACGACAACCCCAACCTCGCGATCTTCCGCCAGACCGACAACGGCCTGCTGCTGCGCATGGCGCTGTTCGCGTTGATCCTCGACGTGGTCGACCAGGTGGACAAGCACGCGCGCGACGTCAACTGGTACACCGGCAGCCGCTTCTAATGAGCTTTCAGTTAAAGTTCGGCGCGCGGGATGTGCGGGTGCTCGAGGAGGAGTCCGTGTATTCAGGGCACTTCTCCATGCGCCGGGTAACGCTGCAACACCGCCGCTTCGCCGGCGGCTGGAGCGAACCCATCGTGCGCGAGGTGTTCGATCGCGGCGACGCGGTAGCCGTCCTGCCCTACGACCCCGGGAGCGACAGCCTCGTCATGGTCGAACAGTTCCGTCCCGGCGCGATTCGCGGCGATGACAGCCCCTGGATGCTGGAGCTGATCGCCGGGGTGGTCGAGACCGGGGAGGACGACAAGGAGGTCGTGCACCGGGAGGCAATGGAAGAGGCCGGCTGTGAAATCGCCAAGCTGGTGCCGATCGCCACGGTGTTCCCGAGTGCCGGTGCCTGTACCGAGCAGGTGCGCCTTTACTGCGGGCGCGTCAGCAGCGCCGCCATCGGCGGCCTGTTCGGCCTGCAGGAGGAGGGCGAGGACATTCTCGTGCACTCGATATCCCGCCGGGATGCGCTGCAGTTGCTCGGCGAAGACCGCATCCCGAACGGACACACCCTCATCGCCCTGCAATGGCTGCAGGTGCATGGCGATGCCCTGCGGGAACAGTGGTGCTAGGGCGCCCCGCCCGCGCGTGAATCCAGATGCCTGAGAGTATCCCCAACGAGTCCGCGCCGGAACAGCCCGGCCTGATGCGCTCCAGCGCGCTGGTTGGCAGCATGACCATGGTGTCCAGGGTGCTGGGGCTGCTGCGCGACATCGTGATCGCCTCGTTCGTGGGCGCGAGCGCCAACGCGGACGCGTTTTTCATCGCGTTCAAAATCCCCAATTTCCTGCGCCGCCTGTTTGCCGAGGGCGCGTTCTCCCAGGCCTTTATCCCGGTGCTTGCGGATTACAAGGAAGTCGGCAGCGTTAGCGCGGTGAAAGGGCTGGTCGATCGCGTGTCCGGGGTGCTGGGAGGGACACTGTTGCTGCTCACGCTGTTCGCCATCGCCGCCGCGCCGGTGATCACGACGATATTCGCGCCCGGGTTCGTCAGCCAGCCGGAGAAGTTCCAGCTCACCTCGGAGATGATCCGCATCACCTTCCCCTACCTGATGCTGATTTCCATGACGGGTTTCTGCGGGGCGATACTCAACAGCTACGGCCTCTTCGCCGTACCCGCCTTTACACCGGTCTTCCTCAACCTGTCGCTGATTTTCGCGGCGCTGGTGGCGGCCCATTGGTTCGCGGAGCCCGTGTTTGCGCTTGCCTGGGGTGTGCTCCTGGCTGGTGTTGTCCAGTTGCTGTTCCAGCTGCCGTCGATGTACCGCCTGGACCTCGTACCGCGGCCCGTGTGGGACACGAAACACGAGGGCGTGCGGCGCATCCTGAAACTCATGGTGCCCGCCCTGTTCGGCGTATCGGTCAGCCAGATCAACCTGCTGCTGGATACCGTGCTGGCCTCCTTCCTGCCTACCGGCAGCGTCTCCTGGCTGTACTACTCCGACCGGCTGGCGGAACTGCCGCTGGGTATCTTCGGTATCGCCATCGCCACGGTGATCCTGCCCAACCTGTCGGCGCACCAGGCCGCGGACCGCGAGCAGTCCTTCAGCACGACGCTGGACTGGGCGGTCCGCTGGGTGCTGTTTATCGGCGTGCCGTCGGCGGTCGCCCTGATCGTGCTGGCCGAGCCCATCCTGGCCACCCTGTTCCAGTACGGGGCGCTGACCCCGACAGACGTGGAGATGGCGGCCTTGAGCCTGCGCGCGTACAGCCTCGGTTTGATCGCGTTCATGCTCGTAAAGGTTCTCGCCCCCGGTTACTACGCGCGCAAGGATACGGCTACGCCCGTCAGGTTCGGCATCATCTCCATGGCGGCGAACATGGTCATGAACGTCCTGTTCACCCTGCCCCTCATGTACTTCCTCGACATTGGCCACATGGGCCTCGCGCTGGCGACCAGCGTGGCGGCGATGCTCAATGCGGGGCTGTTGTTGCGCGGCCTCCTGAGAGGGGGCGTCTACCGTACCCGGCCGGGGTGGGCGCGCTACTCCCTGCGGCTGTTGGGCGCCACCGCGGCGATGGTCGCCGCCGTGCTGCTGCTGACGCCCGAGCTGGCGATCTGGCTTGAATGGCAGTGGACCCGCCGGGTCGGCCAGATGGTCCTCCTCTGCGGCACCGGGGTCGTGGTGTACTTCGTGGTTCACTGGTTGCTGGGCACCCGGATCGCCGACCTGAGGGCCCCGGCAGGCCACTGATTGCGCCCCCCGGAGGTGCCCTAGTCGCCCCAATTTCGCTATACTGCGCCGTTTGGTCTGGTCGGGCTGTCTCTCCCCATGGAACTGATTCGAGGCCTGCACAACTTGCGGCCCAGGCATCACGGTTGTGTCGCCACGATCGGTGCCTTCGATGGCGTGCACCTCGGTCACCAGGCGGTCATCCGGCACCTGCTGGAGAAAGCGGCGGAGTTTGACCTGCCCTCGCTCATCATCGTGTTCGAGCCCCTGCCGCGTGAGTACTTCTCCCCGCTGAAGGCGCCGGCGCGGATCATGAGCTTCTGGGAGAAGTGCCGGGCGCTGGAGTCGCTGGGTGTGGACCGCCTCTTGCGGATTCGCTTCAACGAGCAGTTCCGGGGCATGTCGGCGCAGCAGTTTGTCGACGATATATTCGTCGCCGGACTGGGCGTCCGCTACGTGGTGCTCGGCGACGATTTTCGATTCGGCGCCGGGCGGCAGGGCGACATCGAGTTTATCCGTGCGCAGGGAGAGCGTTACGGTTTCGAGGCCGGGTCCACGCCTACCTGTGCCGTCGACGGCGAGCGCATCAGCAGTACGCGCATCCGGGAGGCGCTGGAGAGTGCGGATTTCGCGCAGGCGGAAGCCCTCCTCGGCCGGCCCTACAGTATTTCCGGCCGGGTGATATTCGGCCGCCAGCTGGGGCGCTCGCTGGGCACGCCGACCGCCAACCTGGAGTTGCGCCGCCTGCGGGCGCCGTTATCCGGTGTGTACGCGGTCGAGGTCAGCGGCGGGGGACTGGACTACGCACAGGCCGTCGCCAACGTGGGGGTGAGGCCGACGGTCGATGACAGTATCAAGGCGAACCTCGAGGTACACATACTGGACCAGGAGGTGGAGCTGTACGGCCAGCATATCGAGGTGGTGTTCCGCAAGAAGCTGCGGGACGAGCAGAAGTTCGACTCGGTAGCGGTATTGCAGGAACACATAGCGAGGGATATAGAACAGACCCGCGCCTGGTTCGACCAGCGCGGTTAATCGATCAGGAAGTTATGAGCGACTACAAGGACACACTGAACCTGCCCAGGACGGCCTTCCCGATGAAGGCGAGTCTGGCGCAGCGCGAGCCCAGGCGCCTCCAGCAGTGGCAGGAGATGGGGCTCTATGCGCGCATCCGTGAGGCGTGCGCGGGTCGCCCCAGGTTTGTCCTCCATGACGGCCCTCCTTACGCCAACGGCGAGCTGCATGTGGGCCACGCCGTGAACAAGATACTCAAGGACATGATCGTGAAGTCCCGTACCCTCGACGGTTATGACGCACCGTATATTCCCGGGTGGGACTGCCATGGCCTGCCGATCGAGCTCAACGTCGAGAAGAAGGTCGGCAAGCCGGGCCACAAGGTCTCACCCGCCGAGTTTCGCCAGAAATGCCGCGAGTATGCCGCCCGGCAGATCGAGGGGCAGCACCGCGATTTCGTGCGCATGGGAGTAATCGGCGACTGGGCCGATCCCTACCTCACCATGGATTTCACGTTCGAGGCGAACATCGTCCGTGCCCTCGGGCACATCGTCGAGAACGGCCACTTGCACAAGGGCGTCAAGCCGGTGCACTGGTGCATGGACTGCGGCTCGGCCCTCGCGGAGGCGGAGGTGGAGTATCAGGACAAACGTTCACCCGCAATCGACGTGGCGTTTGTCGCCGCCGACCCGGCCGCGATCAACGCCGCCTGCGGCGCGAGTTACGAAGGCGAGATCGCGATCCCCATCTGGACCACGACGCCCTGGACGCTGCCGGCCAACATGGCCGTTTGCCTGCATCCCGACCTGGACTACGTGCTGATCGAGGGGCAGGGCAGGGCGCTGCTGGTGGCGGAAGCGCTCGCGGAGGCCTGTGCCAATCGCTTCGGCCTCGAAGCGTTGCACGTGCTGGGCCGCTGCAAGGGTGCCGCGCTGGAGCACCAGCGGCTGCAGCACTGTTTCCTGGAACGGCAGGTGCCGGTGATCCTGGGCGAGCACGTGACGGTCGAGGCGGGTACCGGTGCGGTACACACCGCGCCCGGTCACGGCCAGGATGATTTCGTGGTTGGGCAGCAGTACGGGCTGGAGGTCTACAACCCGGTGGGCGGCAACGGTGTCTACCTGCCCGACACCGAATATTTCGCGGGCCAGCATGTGCTGAAAGCCAATGCCGCGATCGTCGACCTGCTGCAAGAGCGGGGCGTGCTGCTGCACGAGGAAGACTACGACCACTCCTACCCACACTGCTGGCGGCACAAGACGCCGATTATCTTCCGCGCCACTCCCCAGTGGTTCGTGAGCATGCATCAGCAGGGCCTGCTCGACAAGGCGGTAAGCGAGGTGGACGGCGTGAGGTGGCTGCCGGAATGGGGCCGTGCGCGCATCGACAGTATGCTGGCCAACCGGCCGGACTGGTGTATCTCGCGCCAGCGCACCTGGGGTGTGCCCATCCCGCTGTTTATCCACGGCGAGTCGGGGGAACTCCACCCGCGCACCGCGGAACTCATCGAGCAGGTGGCCCTGCGCATCGAGCAACAGGGCATCGACGCCTGGTTCGAACTGGAGGCCGGCGAACTGCTGGGTGAAGAGGCGGATGACTACGACAAGACTACCGATACGCTGGACGTCTGGTTCGACTCGGGTGTGACCCACGCCTGCGTGCTGCGCCAGCGCGAGGAACTGCAGTTTCCGGCGGACATGTACCTCGAGGGTTCCGACCAGCATCGCGGCTGGTTCCAGTCCTCACTCCTGACGGCGGTGGGGATAGACGGCGTGGCGCCCTACAAGACGGTCCTGACGCACGGGTTCACGGTGGACGGCGAGGGGCGCAAGATGTCCAAGTCGCTGGGCAACATCGTGCCGGCGAAGAAGGCCATGGACGATATGGGCGCCGATGTCCTGCGCCTGTGGGTGGCGGCGTCGGACTACCGGGGTGAACTGACCGTCTCCGACGAGGTGTTCAAGCGCACGGGCGATTCCTATCGCCGGATTCGCAATACCGCGCGCTTCCTGTTGTCCAACCTGAACGGGTTTGAGCCGGACAGGGATACGCTGGAGTTCTCAGGGATGCTCGCTCTTGACCGCTGGGCGGTGGACCGGGCCGCGCTGCTGCAGGAAGAAATCGTCGCCGCGTACGACGGCTACAACTTCCACCATGTCTACCAGAAGCTGCACAATTTTTGTGTGAACGACATGGGCGGCTTTTACCTGGACGTGATCAAGGACCGCCAGTACACCACCCGGGCGGACAGCCTGGCGCGGCGCTCTGCGCAGACGGCCCTGTACCACATCGCCGAGGCGCTGGTGCGCTGGATCACGCCCATTTTGAGCTTCACGGCGGAGGAGATCTGGGAGAACCTGCCCGGAGAGCGGGGGCCGTCCGTCATGCTGGAGCAGTGGTACACGGGCCTCGAGACGCTGTCGCAGGACGAGGGGATGGGGCGCGACTTCTGGCAGCAGGCCATGACCGTTCGCGCCGCTGTGAACAAGGCCATGGAGGAGCACCGTGCCGCCGGCCACCTGAAAGGCTCGCTGGACGCGGCCGTGAAACTGTACTGCGCCCCCGACCTGCTCAAGACGATGGAAGCGCTGGAGGATGAGTTGCGCTTCGTGCTGATTACCTCGGCCGCGACGGTGGAGCCGATGGAATCGACGGAAAGCGACGCAATGGATACGGAGCTGGCTGATCTGAAGTTGCAGATCAGCGTAATGACTGACGAGAAGTGCGAGCGTTGCTGGCACCGCAGCCCCGACGTGGGGCAGATCGCCGCGCACCCGGCCCTTTGCGGCCGTTGTGTCGAGAACGTCGACGGGGCGGGAGAGCAGCGGCACTATGCGTAACGGGGCGAAGTCGCTGCCCTTTTTCGGACTGGCAGTGGTAGTCATCCTGCTCGACCAGTTCACCAAGGGACTGGCCAGCGGCGGACTGCAACACGGCCAGCCGGTGGAGGTCTTCTTCTGGTTCAACCTCAGCCTGCAGCACAACACGGGGGCGGCATTCAGCTTTCTCAGCGACGCCGGCGGCTGGCAGCGCTACTTTTTCACGGGTGCCGCGCTCATCATCAGCACGGTGCTGGCGGTGTGGCTGTACCTGATGCCGCGCGGCCAGCTACTGCTGGCGGTCAGCCTCGGCCTGATACTGGGCGGTGCGCTGGGCAACGTGTGGGACCGGGTAACGCTGGGCTACGTTGTCGATTTCATTTCCTGGCATTACGGGGGTTATTACTTCCCCGCGTTCAACATCGCCGACTCGGCGATTACCGTGGGGGCGATTGGCATGATTCTGGACAGCTTCGTACACCATGAGGGCAAGGCAGAGCAATGAATCTCGTACCAGTGGGCGAGGGCACCCGCGTGTACCTGAATTTCTCCGTCAGTCTCGAGGACGGCTCCGAGGTGGACACCAATTTCGGCGAGGATTCGGTGAGCTTTGTCGTCGGCGACGGCAGCCTGCTGCCGGGTTTCGAGCGCCTGATATTCGGGATGTCGGCGGGGGAGCGGCAGATGTTTGTCGTGCCCCCGGAAAACGCCTTCGGCCAGCCCAACGACAGCAATGTGCAGATCCTGCCCCGGGACCAGTTCGACGAGGACCTGGAACTGGAGATCGGCCTGGTGTTCTCCTTCGCCGACGCGAGCGGCGGTGAGGTGCCGGGCATGATCATTTCCTACGACGAGGACGAGGTGACCGTGGATTTCAACCACCCGCTCTCGGGCAGGACGATACTGTTCGATGTCCTTGTCCACCGGGTCGAGCCGGTCGAGTTGCACTAGGCTGGCCATGCTGCACCCGCGCTCGTGCTATCATCGCCGCAGGTCTGACGGGGCCCTGGCCCCGGGGAATCACGGCTAATGGAAATCAGTCTCGCCAACCCGCGCGGCTTCTGCGCCGGCGTCGATCGAGCGATCGACATCGTGAACCGCGCGCTGGAAGTATTCGGCTCGCCGATATACGTGCGGCACGAGGTCGTGCACAACAAGTTCGTGGTGGAAGACCTGCGCGCCCGCGGCGCCATCTTCGTCGACGACCTCGACGAGGTGCCGGACAACTGCATCGTGATTTTCAGCGCCCACGGCGTGTCGCAGGCGGTGCGCCGGCAGGCAGGCAACCGCTCCCTGAAGGTGTTCGATGCCACATGTCCGCTCGTCACCAAGGTGCACGTCGAGGTGGCGGGTTACAGCCTGCAGGGCCGGGAGTGCATCCTGATCGGTCACCGGGGACACCCGGAGGTCGAGGGCACCATGGGCCAGTACGACCGCGGCGCCGGCGGGGAGATCTACCTCGTGGAGGACGACGACCAGGCGGCCACGCTGCAGGTGAAGGATCCCGACAACCTGTCCTACGTGACCCAGACCACGCTGTCTATGGACGACACCGCCAGGGTGATCGATATCCTGCGCGAGCGTTTTCCCAACATAGAGGGGCCGCGCAAGGACGATATCTGTTACGCCACGCAGAACCGCCAGGACGCCGTGAAGCAGTTGGCCGCCACCTGCGACCTGATGCTGGTGGTGGGATCGCCCAACAGTTCCAACTCCAACCGCCTGCGGGAACTCGCCGAACGCATGGGCGCCGAGGCCTACCTGCTCGATGGCGCCGAGGATATCCAGCCCGAGTGGCTCGAGGGCAAGACGCACATCGGCGTGACCGCCGGCGCGTCCGCGCCGGAGAACCTGGTGCAGGAGGTGATCGACGGCCTGTGCGCGCTCGGCGCGAACGCCCCGGTCGAGATCGCGGGGCGGCCGGAGAACGTCACGTTCTCACTGCCCCGTGAGCTGCGTATCGCCGCCCGGAATATCTAGCCCCCGGCCTTACCGCCGCATACTTCATCCTAGCCAGCCATTTTCCGGCGGATCAGTGCATCCGCTGGCAAGGCGCCTGTCATACACATAGGCTGTGTGCAAACAGGAGGCGCGCAGTGGACAGGATGTCGAATCATGCCGCATGGCAGGGGCTGACCCTGATCGAATTGATGCTTGCGCTGGCGGTGCTGGCCGTAGTGGCGGCCGCCTCCACGCCGCTCATGCGCAACCTGCTGCAGGCTAACCAACTGCGACTGGAATCCGGACGATTGCTTGCTGCACTCAATCTCGCACGCAGCGAGGCGGTACTGCGCAACGAGCCCGTCAGCCTGTGCCCCTCGGTGATGGCCGAGACGGGGGTGGCCGAGTGCTCCGGCACCTACGAGAACGGCTGGCTGGTCTATAGCAATCCGGACCGCGACAAGGTCGTGGACATGGGCACCGACGAGGTGATCCAGGTATTCGAGGGCCTGGCACCCGGGTACCGGCTGACCAACCGCGGCGGCACACGCACCGCCTTCGAGCTGATCAGTTTTCTCCCGGACGGCACGTCTCGCGGCAACCGGACACTGCTCTTCTGTCCGCCACCGCCTGCCGCGGTGCAATCGCGCAGCATCATCATCAACAGCGTTGGTCGGGCGCGCCTGGCGCGAGGTGGCATTCCGTGTTCGGTCGCCTGAGCCGCGGCGTGGCCATGGTGGAACTGATGGTCGCGCTGCTGGTGTTCTCGACGGGCATGCTGGGCCTCATGACCGCGCAGCTCGGTGGAAAACGGGCGGGGTATGACGCATTGCAGCGTTCGGTCGCGACCGCGCTGGCCGGTGACATCCTGGAACGCATGCGCGCCAACGCGGGGCAGGCGCCACTCTATATTGCCAGCATCGGTGATTTTGACGGGCCGCCTCCCGGCGCGCCGCCGGTCGATTGCGACAGCCTGGCCTGTACCGGGCCACAGCTGGCGGCGTTCGACCTGTGGCAGTGGCCGGCGCAGTTGC